>JAEEGL013036978.1_pt1 | contig 22823 bp, 19 predicted proteins | sample 9134231 | NCBI WGS metagenome assembly JAEEGL01 (sample SAMN16246548, study PRJNA631951) | gut metagenome | biome: gut microbiome; feature: rumen; material: fiber-attached | host: Bos | place: Iran: Karaj | collected 2018-10 | reverse complement strand
GAGGAGTTCGTCAACCTCGAGGAGTCCGTCGTCGACAAGATCGTCGAGGAGGCCGGAGGAAGGAAAGTTTCCTACGAGATCGCAGAGCACGAGTGGGAGGAGCGCTGCTACGAGTACAGGTGCCGTAAGGTCGGTGTAGGTTCGATCCCTGCTGAGGTCGTCGTCACCAACGGCAACTGGGCAAAGTTCGTGGACGAGTGCTACGAGGGATTCAAGGCCATGAAGATGGAGGCCGGAGGAATCGTCGGAATGGTCGCGGACCGCAACACCTCGATGTTCATGCCCTACTACTTCAAGGACGACGAGTCCCTGCTCGGCATGACTGCATTCGCATACAACTTCTACATGGGAGACAAGGCACTCCAGTACGGCGGACGCTCGCTCGGACTCGGTGTGTTCTTCGCATCCAACCTGGATGTCATCCACGGCGCCGGTGCGGCCAACCTCATGAGGGACCTCAAGACCTTCATGGACCCCCACGACGTCATCAACCCCGGACATCTCGTCTGCGGAAAGACCAGGTTCGGTCTCTCGCTCGACAAGAACCTCATGGGCATCGCCTCCAAACTCATGGTCGGCATCAAGAAACTCCTGCCTGCCAACAACACCTTCGTCGTCAACGCGGAGAGGTTCCACTACGACGACATGGAAGAGGAGAAGGAGAAGTCCAACGTCGTCGAGTACGGAAAGGGCACTCAGTAAACTCATTTCGGACCTTCGGGTCCGTCCTTCTTTTAATTTTTCTCCGTCAGAACGGCGGAACAATGCTGCAAGATACGTCCGGGGGCGTATCGGGAATGCGGACGATCGGGTCTTCAGTGCCTGATCATGTCTGATATTCCCGCACATGTGGGAATAATGGTCATTTTCGGGTCTTCCGACAGCCAATTCTCTTTTGTAAATGTGCCAGATGTCACTGCTACGAATTTCGCAGAGGCATCCCTCGCACACATCCAGTCCATCTTGTGGTCTCCCACGTAGGTTATCTGCTCCGGGGACACGCCTATCCTCTCCGCCATGTGCTCCATGGCAACGGGATTGGGCTTCGCTTCCACTTCGGCGTAGTCGTCGCGGCATACAAGACCGTCGATCTCCCCGTCCACGCCCGCGATCCTCAGTGCGGTCTCGGCGTACTCCCTGCATCCGCGGGTCAGGACGCCCACGCGGTATCCCGCAGCGTGCAGTTCCTTCAGCATCCCGGGGACGCCGGGGAACGGACGGGCCTCGTCCACCCTCTCCATCTCGAGGTCGCGCGCGACCCTCGCCATGGAATCGGAGGCTTCCTGTATGGTATTCTTGTCCTTGTTATCGAACATCCATACGAACGCCCTGTCGATGTTGAGCTTGTACCCCCCTTTGGGATCGAGCAGCTCCTCCGGCACACCGTAACGCCTGAGACCGTTGAGAATCAATTCGGTCATACGGGAATAGTCCACCTTCGTATCGAGGAGCGTGCCGTCCATATCGAAGCACACCGCGCGGCAACCTGGATCCAACTTCATGCTATCGCCAAGGGTGTCAGGTGATGGGAGTAGCCCCCCTTCTGTTTTAGGCGGCATTCAACTAACGCATCCTACCCGCTGGTCCTGAGCAAATCATCCCAGCCGTTTGGACTTGCTCCGATGGGGAGTCGCCGTTTCACCAAATCTGCGGGAACGTCCCTGCCTGACAGTTCATCCTGTTTACCGCAGCTGTGTCGTTTCTGGGCCCTTGCCCGGGCTCTCGCCCGACCCGATTTCCTGGTCCATCTTGCTCTGTGGAGGAGGGAACTTCCTCGGCTGGATCCTGTCCTACCGTCGGCCGCCCTCCATCTCCTGACGCCCACATCATATGCTATTCGGTATATATCCCCGCGGTCTGCCCCGCTTAACCGACGGGGATGGCGCGGACGGGCACGGTTTTGCAGGAGCAAAGCCAAAAGGTTATAAACTACATGCTTATTGCATGCCTCACTGCAAGGGTAGTCAAGCATGGCCAACGACGCTAGCTTGAGGGGCTAGTCCTTAGTGGTCCGTGGGTTCAAATCCCATCCCTTGCACTATTCTCATTTTCTGTTGCTTGGGCGGGGCTCTGCACTGCAGACCCTGGCATGGATCGGCCTTCCGTCGAGGTCGTATTCGGACAGACCTTCGCATACCTTCTCCGCGGATTCGGGGTCGACCTCCACGAACGTGCGGTCGTTCTCCATGATGATCCTTCCGATCCTCCTGCCCTCCACGCCCGAACTGCGTCTGATGAACTCGCAGACGTCGGAATTCTCCAGGTCGTCCCTCTTCCCTATGTCTATGGAGACCTTGACGAACCTTCCTTTCCTTTCTTTGGCCTTTTCAGCCGTTTTACGGGGATCGGATGCTTTGGGCCTGTTAGTCTTGGCTTCGGAGTTCTTTTTCTCTCTAGGGGCGTTTCCGGGGCCCTCCGAGGGACACGGCTTCGGTACCACCTTGATATCATAGGGGCGGATGGGTTTACCGGTGGTCTTCGCGATGCGCTCGATCTCGGGCATCTCCCCTTCGAGCACGAACGTTACCGCGGTACCGCGGTTCCCCGCCCTTCCGGTCCTGCCTATGCGGTGCACGTAGGTCTCGGGGTCGGTGACGTCGTAATTGACCACGAAGGTCACGTCGTCAATGTCCAATCCCCTGGCGGCCACATCGGTGGCGATGAGGACCTCGGTGGTCCCGCTCTTGAAGGCCTTGATGGTCCTCTCCCTCTTGTTCTGCACAACATCGCCGTGGAGGAGTCCGCACATGTATCCGGACCTCTCCATCTTCCTCGACAGCTGCGTGGCCCTGCGTTTGGTCCTGCAGAACACGATGGTCTTCCCGCGGTTGGAGTCCAGGATCGCGCACAGGGCGTCCTTCCTCGAGTCCCTGTCCGTCTCCAGATAATACTGGGAGATCAGGTCGAGGACGACCTCGTCCTTCGACACCAGGAACTCCGCGGGGTCGTTCATCCTGGAGCGCGCGAGCTCGCGGACGTCATCGGGCATCGTGGCGGAGAACAGCATGGTCTGCCTCTTCCTCGGCATCTTGGAGAGTATGAAGTCCAGATCCTTCCTGAAGCCCATGTCCAGCATCCTGTCCGCTTCATCCAGCACGACCATCGATACCTTGGAGACGTGGAGGGCCTGCTTTGTGAGCATGTCCTTGGCCCTGCCCGGGGTGCAGACGACTATGTCCTCCCCGGCGCGGAGCTGTTTGACCTGATTGTCTATGTTGGTGCCGCCGTAGACCGGGATGCACACGTGTCCGGTGAGGGATGCGAGTTTGGTGAGTTCCTCGGAAACCTGCAGCGCGAGCTCCCTCGTGGGTACGATGACGATCGCGGAGGGCGTCCTGTAACCGCTGCCGACGCGGCTGAGGATGATGGAGCCGTAGGTCCCCGTCTTTCCCGTTCCGGTCTGTGCCTGAACGAGTATGTCCTTCCCCTCGAGTCCCGTGGGTACTGCCGCCTCCTGCACGGGCGTGGGGGAATCCCATCCCATCCTCTTCATCGCTCTGATGACGTCCGTGTTAATGCCGAGTTGATTGAAAGTGGTCATCCGTATCCCCGCCGGAGCTCCGGCCTCTGACTGCGTGATGGCTTTGGGGATTTAAGCCCATCGCCGGAATCACAGTTATTAACGGGGATGGTCATGGGTGCCGCATGTCAAGGCTGCTCATATGCTGCCCTCAGGACATCCCGTCGGTGAACATGGCGGAGTATCTGAGGAGGAACGGCGATTGGGAGGATGCGGGGACCGACGGAAGCAACACCTATCTGCGCCGCGGGGATGATGTCATGATGACGATCCCGGGTCTGCACATAACGTCGGAGAGCATCGATGAGGCCGCCAAGGCATTCGGTATAGAGGTGGACGAGGTGGTGTTCATGAGCCGCCACAAGGCCGCTAGCGCGATCCCCACGCTGACCGTCCATCCCATCGGCAATTACAAGGCCGCGGAGTTCGGAGGACGGCCCGAGACCCTCGTGAGATCCTCGCCCGCATCCATGAGCCAGGCGCTCAGATTGATCTCCCGTTACAACGATACGGACATCTTCAAGGTGTCGTTCGAGGTCACCCATCACGGCCCCTATCTCGAGGTGCCCACGTACTTCATCGAGATCGGTTCGGACATGACGCACTGGCCGGACAAGCATGCCGCCGAGATCCTCGGCAGGGTGCTGGAGGATGTCCATCCGGAGAAGGACAATCTGAAGGCCATAGGCGTGGGCGGAGGACACTATGCCCCGAGGTTCACGGAGATGGTCCTCGGTTACAGGATCGACATAGGCCACATGGTCCCGGGATATCAGCTGGAAGGCATGGACGACGAGACGGTGGTCAGGTACATCAGGCAGGCCTCCGAAGCTACGGGGGGCACCAAGTGCGTCTACCTGCACAAGAAATCCTTCAAGAAATCCGAACAGAGGAGGATGGAGGAACTTATTTCCTCCGCAGGTTTCGAGATCGTAAGCTCGAAGGACCTGGACCCCATTCAGTGAGAGTCGACGAAGGTCCCTTTGATCTCCTTGCCGAGGATGGCGTTCCTCAGTTCGTCGATGTCCCTGCCGTTGACCATGAAGAGGTCGATCTTCTCTTCCAAGGCGATCCTGACGCCCAGAGGGTCGAACACGCAGGACTTGCCCGCATCGTGGTCGTCGTAGACGACGTCCTTCAGCTCCTGTATGGTCATCTTGGAGAATCTTTTGGCATCCGGATTGGTCCTGGGGTCGTCGGAATATACCGCATCCACGTTGCTCGCGTTGACTATGCGGTCGGCACCCATCGATCTGGCGATCATAGATGCCACGGCATCCGTGGTGTGTCCCGGTTCGGTGCCGCCCATGACGACGATCCTTCCGGGTTCGGACATGCTGGCACATTCCTCTGCCTTGGTGGGGATCTCGCTGTTTGCGATGTCCCCGAGGGCCACCGTCAGAAGTTTCGCGTTGACCCTGGTGATACCGATGCCGAGCTCGTCGAGCTGATACGTGGTCCCTCCGAGCTCCCTTCCGGTGTTGGAGTAGTAGCGGGACATCTTCCCGCCGCCGACCACGACGGCGATCTGGACCTCCTTGGAGACCTCTTTGAGCATGTCAGCCAGTCTTCTGATGTACACCGCATCGTCGTTCCCCGGTATGAGGACGGAGCCTCCCACCGATATCACAGCCTTCTGCATGCTCTCACCAATACCTTTATTATTAAAGTGCCTTTCCACCGTTCAGTAAACTACCAGGTGCAAAGCATGTCCGACGCGTCTAATTTGGAGAGGTCGAAGTACGACTTCAAGAAGGCTATGCAGCAGATCGTGGCCCACAGGGGCCGCGGCACAGAGCTCATCTCAGTTTACATCCCGGGGACCAAGCAGATCTCCGATGTGATGGCCTACCTTCGAGATGAGTACTCCCAGTCTTCGAACATCAAGTCGAAGAGCACGATGAAGAACGTGCAGGGAGCTATCGATTCCATAATGTCCCGTCTCAAGACCTACAAGGCCCCTCCGGAGAACGGGATGGTCATCTTCTGCGGTGAGGTACCCAGGGCGGGAGACCAGACCAAGATGGTCCAGTACGTCATAGACCCGCCGGAGCCCATCACGGCATTCATGTACAGGTGCGATTCGACATTCTTCACCGATCCCCTCGAGGCGATGATGATCGACAAGAAGTACTACGGTCTGATCGTCATCGACAGGAAGGAGGCAACTCTGGGCATGCTCTCCGGAACCAGGATCATCGTCCTCAAGCACTTCGATTCGCTGGTCCCGTCCAAGCACCACCAGGGAGGTCAGTCCTCGGTCCGTTTCGAGAGGCTGATCGAGATCGCCGCGCACGAGTTCTTCGTGAAGGTGGCGGACAACGCGACCACGGTGTTCCTCGATTCCATCATGGACCTCCAGGGAATCCTGGTCGGAGGACCCGGTGCGACCAAGGACTTCTTCATCAAGGAGGGATTCCTCCACCACGAGCTGGCCAAGAAGGTCATCAGCCCCCTGTTCGATACGGGATACACCGACGAATCGGGACTCAAGGAGCTGGTGGACAACGCCGCCGGCGCCATGCAGGAGGTCGACCTGGTCAAGGAGAAGCAGTACGTGCAGAGGCTGTTCGCCGAGGTCAGGAAGCTGGACGGCGGACTCTCCGCCTACGGAGAGAACATCGTCAGGGACGCGCTCAACATGGGTGCGGTGGACAAGCTCCTCCTGTCCGAGGGACTCAACAAGAGGCGCATCACCGTCCAGTGCCCCAACGGACACACGTACGACGCCACCGTCCCCGAAGCGGACGAGAGGATCGAATGCCAGGTCTGCCATGCCAACGCGCAGGTCGTGAGGAACGAGGACCTGGTCGACGACTTCTTCGAGCTCGCGGACCAGTTCAACACCGACGTGGAGATCATCTCGACGGATTCCGAGGAGGGTCAGATGCTGATGAACGCATTCGGCGGCATAGCGGCCATCCTCAGGTACAAGGTTCAGTGATAACAATGTCAGCAATGGATTCGTTCGAATCTGATGTGAAGAAAGCGGTCGCCGCGGCCCTCGCGTCGATCGGTGCAGAAGGGACCCAGTTCCAGACGGAGGTCCCGTCAGTCGAGGGAGCGGACCTCGCCGTGCCGTGCTTCACGATGGCGAAGGCCCTGAGGAAGGCCCCGGCGGCCATCGCCCAGGACCTCGCAGCGGCCATCAGGCCGGAGGGTTCCATAGAGTCGGTAACCGCCGTCAACGGGTACCTCAACTTCGCCATGGACCAGAAGGCCATGGTCAAGGGTACGATGGACGACATCCTCGCCAAGGGCGACAGGTACGGTTCCCACCCCGACAAGGGCATCAAGGTCAACATCGAGCACACATCCACCAACCCCACCGGTCCGATCCACGTCGGACGCGCCAGGAATCCGATCATCGGAGACACGCTGGCACGCTGTTTCGACATGTGCGGTTACGAGACCTCCACCGAGTACTACGTCAACGACGTGGGGAAGCAGGTCGTCATCCTGACATGGGGAGTCAACAACCTCACCGAGGACCAGGTGGACATGACCGAGGACAGGGACAAGACCGACCACAAATGGGTGGCCTACTACCGTCTCGCCAACAAGATGATGGAATCCGATCCGGCCGTCCAGGAGGAGATCTCGGACATGCTCAGGAGGTTCGAGGCCGGTGACCACGAGGTCATCGATACCGTCCGCAAGACCGCGGAGGGCATGCTCGGCGGACTGAAGGAGACCCTCGGAAACATAGGGGTCGTCCTGGACAGGTACACCTGGGAGTCCAGGTACATCGCCGACGGTTCCGCTAGGAAGATCGTGGAGGACCTCAAGAAATCCAAGTATGCCGGACAGGAGGAGAACGGTGCATGGTATCTCGACCTCAAGGATTTCGGCATCCACGGCAAGAACACCAAGTTCACCTTCACCAGGTCCGACGGGACGACGCTCTACACGACCAGGGATCTGGCATATCATATGGACAAGTTCACCAGGGCGGACCGCGTCATCGACGTCCTCGGAGAGGACCAGAAGCTGGGAAGCAAGCAGCTCTGCTCTGCCCTGGAGATCCTCGGCAGCAAGAGGATGCCCGAACCCATGTTTTACTCGTTCGTATCCCTCCCGGAGGGCAAGATGTCCACCAGGAAGGGTGTCGTGGTGTATCTGGACGACCTCATCGACGAGGCCGTGGCCAGGGCATACGAGGAGATCAAGGCAAGGCGTTCCGACCTCTCGGAGGAGAGGATGCGCGAGATCGCCAAGATCGTCGGTATCGGAGCCATCAGATACAACGTCATCCGCGTCCAGCCCGAGAAGCAGTTCGTGTTCACCTGGAGCGACGCGCTCAACTTCGACGGAAACAGCGGACCCTTCCTCCAGTACTCCCATGCCAGGGCATGCAGCATGATGAGGAAGGCCGGCGACTACGTCAAATCCACCGATGCCTCCAAGCTCACCGATGCCGCGGAGATCAAGCTCGTGAAGGCACTGTCCAGGTTCCCCGCCATCATACAGTCGGCGGCGGAGGACAGGCGCGTGCACCTGCTCCCCGCATACGGTCACGAGGTCGCATCCGCGTTCAACCAGTTCTACGCGGCCGTGCCGGTGCTCGGTGCGAAGGACTGCAGGAACGAGCGCATCACCCTCGTGGAGTGCACGAGGATCGTCCTGAGCAACGTCCTCAGATGTCTCGGAATGGGTGCGCCCGAGGAGATGTGAGCATGGAGATCCGTCCCATGAAGCTGAAGGACCTGATCAAGGTCCGCGACCTGGAGATCGACTGCATCAAGGAGTATTTCTCCGCGACGATCGAGAACAGGTGGGAGGACCTGCCCCAGGAGTGGAAGGACAACCTAGGCGCAAGCAACAGGAAGTCCTACCAGCTCTACATCGATTCGGGTCTCAGCTTCGTGGCGGAGGAGGACGGGGAGGTCATGGGATTCATCTTCGCCCAGATGCTCCATCACGTCAACAACGTCGAGAACCTCGTCTGGATAGAGAACATGGGGGTCCACCCCTACTTCCGCCGCATGGGCATCGGTTACAAGATGCTCAGGAAGGTCGCGGAGACGGGCAAAGAGATGGGCGCGACGGTGGTGCATTGTACCATCGCCAACGACAACCTCCCGTCGATAATGCTCCATAAGAAGCTCGGCTTCTTCATGGACACCAGGAAGAGCGCGATCCTCGACCTCAACGATCTCAGGACCCCTCAGGTCCGCAGGCCGTGAAGGGCCCCGCGGACCCTTCTTCTTCATTAGAGCCAGTGTATCCTGCGCTCGTCCCTCGGGACGGTGCGTCTGTACCTCACGCGGGGGTGGCCCACGATATACACGGCATAGGCCGTGAGCCCTTCCTTGATCCCGGGGAAGAACGACATGAACCTCTCCGGATCGTTCTCGGCCGCCTGCAGCATCCATCTGGAGTGGAAGCCTCCCAGGCCCATGGAGTATGCCATCAGGTCCAGCTGTTCCATGGGGATGATGGCGTCTATCGGGAATCTGGCGAAGGCGATGATGATCTGCCTTCCCTCCCATGTGAACGGATTGTTCTTCTCCTTCATCCCTCCGTCCACATAGTCCACGAACTGTTTGAGTCTCGCGTGCTCATGGGTATGGGTCCTGAGGATGGAGGCCAGCAATTCCATGAACTCTCCGAAGCGCTCCTCGATCACCGCGTACTCCACCATCTGGGAGTTCTCCGCCGTGGGTGCGTAACGGACGGATGCGAGAAGGGCCTCGAGCTCCTCCTTGGTACAGTTCCTGTCGAACCATCTCTGGCTGCGTCTCTCCCTGTAAAGGTCCGCCAGGGCCTCCGCCTTGACCGGGCGCTCTGCGAGACTCCTCTGTTCGGAGGGGTCGCACTTCAGCACGATGGCATTCTTGGGGCAGACGGATTCGCAGTGTCCGCATCTGAAGCAGCTGTACGGGGATTCGATCTCATGCACCTTCTTGTCCTCTCCGACCGAGAGGTGTCCGCGTATGCACACCTTGACGCACTGTCCGCAGCCGATGCAGGATTCGGATATTATGAGGGACTGTTCCATCATATCGCCTGTCCGTTCAGCAGATTGTAGGGATAAAAAATTGTTCACGAACACAGGGCCGGGGGCCGCTGCGCCGTGGATGGACAGAAAGCGGTTTGGAGGAAGCGCTCACTTGCGCTTCTTCTTGGAGTCGCCGGCCTTGTAGGTCTCCTTGGCGGCGACCTTACCGGTCTTCTTCGCCTTGCGCTCGGCCTCCATCTCCGTGAAGGTCTTGGTGTTGCCGGAGGCCTTGCTCTTGTTGGCCCTGGCACGCATGATCAGGTAGGCGATGACGATGATGGCGATGATCACGACGACGATGATCACGTAGGTCGACGTGTTCTTCCAGATGGAGTGCTCGACGCTGATCTCGTAGTTGCCATCGGACACGTAGATGATGCTGTTGTCGTCATCGTTGTACACCTTGTAGTTGACCAGCTTGGTGCCTGAGCTTCCGTAGCTGAAGGTCATCCTGACCTCATGCTGCTCTCCGTCGGCGGCGATCTTGGCCACGGTGGTGTCCTTCTCATCGCCGGTGACGCCGTCGTAGACTACGACCTTGACGGTTATGTCCGCGTTGGTGGTGTTGGTGAGGTACACGTAGAAGTGTCCGGGGGACGCATCGGTGAATTTGCTCCAGTCTGCCTCCGAGGTCTTGTTGATGTCGGCAGCCGACGAGCTGTCGGCGGTCAGGGCGAAGCCGAAGGCGGCGAGGCACATCAGTGCCAGCGTTACGGTCAGAATCCTGTTTGTTTTCATCCGATTACCTCATGAGACGAGCTCATCCATGCGCTCTTCCTCTATGCCTCTCCTGATCTCCATGGCGAGCCTCCTTCCGGTGCTCATCTCCTGTCTGTAGAGGGCATTGCCGTACGGGTGTCCGACGGCCATATGGATGTTGGTTCCGCCTCCGATCCTGGGGGCGACGTCGTAGATGTAGAAGTTCAGGTCCTTGTCCACGCAGGTCTGCAGGCAGAACGGACCGATGATCCCGGGGTTGTAGTACTTCTTGGTCGCGGCGACGTACTTCTCCGCGAGTGCGAAAGCCTTGTCCAGGAGCGACTCGCGCAGGGTGGCCGCGTTGTGTCCGCAGACGGTGTACTCGGGCAGGATGCCGTCGTTCTCGAGCTCCACCTGCTGTTTGCCGGGGAGCCTGCAGTAACCGTCCAGTGAGGACTCGAACCTCCAGTCGATTCCGAGGAGCTCCAGCTTCTCGCCCTTCTCCTCCAGGGGGGAGTAGAAGAAGTCCAGATTGAACACGGGACCGATGATGTACTGCTCCATCCTTGCGGACTCCAGGAAGTTCTCCTCAAGGACGCCTGTCTTGATCAGCTCGGTGGATTTCTCTACGAACTGGTCGTAGTCCTTGGCGGTGAAGAATCCCCTCTCGAGCTTCTTCTGCTTGTGGTGGACCTTGATAATGGTGAGACCGTCGATGTCCTCGGGCCTCTCGACCTTCTTCGGTGCGGGGAGGTTGGCCTTCTCGAGGATCCAGTAGTAGTCCCTCTCGTCTCCGCGCTCCTCGGACCTGAGGAGGTTCCTGCTTCCGATGAGCGGGACCTTGAAGTCGTTCTCGACCCTGTCGATGCCGCAGTAGGAGACGAATGACCTGTTCGGGATGAACAGTATGTTGTCGTTGATCAGTTTCTCCTGGACGTTCGCATCGAGGATGTTGGCGAACTTGGGGAGGATGATGGTCTCATCCACGCAGCCGCGGACCGCCTTACCGGATGAGTCGCGCTGGGTCCTGAAGTAGTTGTTGAATGTCTTCTCCCTGCCGTCCTGACAGATGGCAACGGTGTGGAACCCTTCGGAAGTGGCCCCGTCGCAGGTGTCCAGTCCCGAGTGGGAACCGACGACCCCGATCTTGGCCTTCTTGAGGTCGTACCTCTCGAGGTTTGCAAGAATCTCGTCTCTGCTGATCATTTGAGTACCTCTGATAATTGTGTCGGTGTAGCCCCTTTAAATTAATAAGGGTTGGCGTGTGCCCGCCCGCGTCAGATGAACGCGGTGATGACAACCACGAGTACCGCGGTGCTTATCACGTCCATGAGCGACGACGTGATGGGTATGCAGTGGTCGTCGGGGTCCAGACGGAACTTCAGCGCCGCCAGCGCCACGTAGTACGACAGGAAGTTGATCACCGTGGTGATGATCAGTGCAGAGATCATCACTATCGCCAGCAGTTTCATGAACTCGATGTCGTTCGGCTGGCAGACGTACGCGATGCCCATGATGTACAGGAACGTGACAAGTGCCAGCATGTACATGATTGCATAGTTGTCGAGCGTCTCCCTGGGCGGGAATCTGCTCCTGGGCATCGTTCCCATATGGAACATCGAACTGATCCTGGACGTCAGCATGCCGGACAGGGCGTTGCCCTCGTTGAGGAAGGCGGTCATCATCAGCAGCAGTACCGCATACTCGATGAACCTGGCCTCCTCGTGCTCTATGAGCACTCCGGTGGCCAGTTCGAGGAACACGCATCCGAGCAGGATGGGCATGGATTCCACCACGATCCTCTTGGCCTCGTCGACCTTTCTCTTGCGCTTCGACTTGCGGGTTACGATCCTGAAGACCATGATCACCGTGAGCACGACAAGGACGACGGCCCCGATCTGCGTGATCGCGTCGTCGAGGTTCACGGCCATCAGCGTGGCCACGTAGATCATGGGGACGGTGATCACATCGCCGGCGGCGGCGATCAGCGGAGCGGTGATGTTGTCCACATCCCAGTTCCTCTTGTAGCCGACGTAAGCCACGAACAGGTTCACCACCATGACCAGGATACCGGCCAGCAGACCTCCGAACGTGGAGATGAACATGAACTTCAGGAAGTCGTAGGTGTTGTCGAACAGTATCCAGACGACCACCCATCCGATCAGCGCCATCAGGACGGACATCGCCAGCGTGAGCGCCATGGCGGCCTCGACGTTGGCGCGGAGGACGCTCTTCTTCCTGAACGACATCTGGAAGGTACCTATGTGCATCGCGGTGCCGAGACGGCTGCCCATGGCTCCGAAGATGTTCCCGCGCATACCGATGGCGGCGTAGATGAGCACCATCATACCGGGCACCATGAGGATGTAGTCCTCCATCGATACCATGAAGAATCCGGCCACAAGGTCGGCGGTGCCTGCGATGACCAGGGCGGCGAGCCCCATGGAGAGAGCGGATTTGTTACGAACGAAGAATCCCTCAGTCCTCTCTCCCTCAACCATCGCAAAACCTCCTCAAGACATGTAACCAATCGCGGGTCTATCGGCTACCTCCTATAAAACACGGGCGGTCGGACGGGGACTGCGGCTGGTACATGGCTCATTCTAATCGCTGACCCTCAGACTAAAATACTATCACTCTGTTAGTTGGGCCAAGAGGAACACAGAAGTGACCGATTTATCGATCGATTCCGATTCCGCGGAAGGTTCGCATAGTCGCGGGATCATTGTCTTCAAGGAGGTCAGGCCGTGAGCGAAGACGACTACATGGACCTCAACCGCATCGACATGTCCGTTCAGGAGATTCTCACCGAGATGAAGGATATCTCCGAGGTCATCGTCGACCTCGCATACGCCGCTCTGGTGTACAACAGTCAGGAGATGGGCAACAGGGTCAACGAGCTCGAGGACGAGATGGAGGAGCTGAAGTACGCCATAAGGGTCAAGGCCCTGCTGGCCGCAAGGACCCTGGAGGATGCCAAACAGCTCTCCGGTATCCTGCAGATCGCTTCGGCAGCGGACAGGATCTCCCATGCAGCGGGAGACCTGGTGGACCTGCTGGAGGTCCCCGCGGACAAGCGCCCCTTCATCACCAACCTGATCAACGAGTCCGATGAGAAGATCCGCATGATACGCATCAGCCCGGCATCGGAGATGGCAGGCTACACAATAGGCAAGCTCGGTGTGGAGGCCAACACCGGAATGAAGATCATAGCCCTGAAGAACCGCTACGGATGGACGTACGACCCCGAGGACGACGTCAAGCTCCGTGCGGGAGACGACATGATCGTCAGGGGAACAGAGGACGGAGGTAACCGTCTGGCACAGTTCGCTTCGGGCAAACTCCCCTGGGAGTGGGACGAGGACGAGGAGACGGGAGAGGAGGAAGTTTCCAATGATGAGTAACATCGAGAACATGCTCCTCGAGCTGAAGGACACGTCCGAGTTCATGATCGACCTGGCCTACTCGTCGCTGATCTACAACAACAAGGAGATCGCCGAGGAGGTCGAGGAGCTGGAGAGGAAGATGGACGTTCTCAGCGAGGACATCCAGGAGGCCATCATTAACCTCGGGAAGCAGCAGCCCGAGGAGATCGCGAAGATGTCCGTCATCATCCGCATGCAGATGGCCATCGAGGACATCGCCAACGCGGCGGCATCCATCGCCGATGTGGTCATCAGGGGTCTCGGCGACCATCCAGTCATCCAGATGAGCATCCAGGAGTCCGACGTGACCATCGAGAAGGTGGTCATCGACGACAAGTCGATACTGAACGGCCACTCCCTGGCGGAGCTGAGGCTGGGAAGCCACTGCGGAATGTACATCATCGCTATAAAGCGCGACGGTAAGTTCATCTACGGACCCAGCAAGAACGAGGTCCTGAGGGCCGGCGACCTGCTGATCGCCAAGGGTCCGGACGACGCAGCCGATTTCTTCATCGGCCTGGCCGACGGTTCCGAGACCGAACTCTGAAACCCATTAGGACCTCCGGTCCTTCTTTTCATCTTTTGATCGAGTCGTCACGGAGCAGGAACGAGAGTATCACGATGCATACCGCGAACAGGAGTCCCGCTATGCAGGCAGCCGTGAAACCGTCCACGAATGCGGATGCTGGCACTTCGTTTATGTCTATCCCGTCGGTCTTCGAGAAGAGTGTGAAGACCATCGCGCTGACCGCCAGTCCGAGGGTCGCTCCGATGTAATATGCCTCGTTGGTCATGGATGCCGCCATGTCCCTCTCGTCACCGGCATGCTCCACCAATCTCGATGCCATGGGGCCGCCGATGAACGCCCATCCCAATCCCTGCGGGACCAGGATGAGGGCGAGTGTGAACATATCCATCGAATCCGCCAGCAGGACGTAGAGGAGCAGAGAGAGCGAGGTTATCAGTCCCGCTATGATGCTGAACGGTCTCCTTCCCCAGCGGTCCGACATCCTCGATACCGGCATGCCGGTTATGGCGGTGATCACCGAGGGGATGAACAGCAGGAGCCCCATCTCCATCGGGCTCAGGCCCACGCAGATCTCCCCGAAGAACGGGACGAGATAGATCATCACCATGTAGGCGACGTTGGCGAACATGAGGCACAGGAACACCGACGTGAACCCAAAATTCCTGAACATGCTCAGCTTGAGCAGCGGGTTAGGATGTCTGAGCTCCCACCCGATGAATACGGCAGAGAATATCAGGAACAGTATCGCGGAGATTGCGGTGAGCGTGCGGTAGTCGGGATAGGCCACTGTCTCCAGGGCGAATATGCCCGAGGACATCGCCACGAACAGCGTTGCGGTGCCGACGAGATCGATCCCCGCTCCGCCTTCCTTCCTTTCGGCCTTCGGAACGGCGAGATATGCTATCGGGATGATTGCCAGACCGAAGGGTATGTTGATAAGGAATATCCAATGCCAGGACAGCAGTTCCACAACTATGCCTCCGACTGCAGGACCGATGGCGTATCCGATCGACGAGCCTATGGTGAGGACGGCGAGACCGAAGGCCAGCCTGTCCCTGGGGAGGTGTTCCGTGCAGCAGATGGGTCCTGCCGCCGCGAGCATCGCGGCACCGATCCCCTGGACCGTCCTCGAGACGATGAGCATGGCGAAGGAGTCCGATATTCCGCAGAAGAACGAGCTGATCGTGAATATCCCGAAACCAGCCGTGAGGGTCATCCTCACCCCTATGTTGGAGCATATCCTGGCGAACGGGATGATCAGGCCTGCCAGGGTCATCATGTAGACTATGGAGATCCAGGATGCCGTTCCCGTGTCTATCCTGAGATCGATGCCGATATCCGGCAGGGCGACGCTGACGATGCTGCTGTCGAGACCGTCCATGAGGGTGGCGATGAACATCACCGCGAGCATCATCACGGTGTGTCTCCGGTCCAGGAGGGTCTCGGTCATGCGCTTAGATTGGAGTATCCCACATAAACGTATCGCCGCTGGCCGAGGGTATGTAAACGACAAGAGCCAGCGTTAAGAAAATGGATGGGGCCGTTCGGCCCCGGGGGTTTCACTTCAGCCATCCGTTGGGGATCACGGCGTAGTTGATGAAGAAGTAGATGACGAACACTATCGCCAGGATCCACAGCATCGGGGAGATCTCCTTGTACTTGCCGGTGGCGATCTTGCCTCCGACCCAGGTGAACACTCCGAATGCTATACCGTCGGTGATGGAACCGGCGAGACCCATCATGAAGATGGTCATGAAGGCCATGGTGCATGTGACTGGATCGGTCCATTCGATGTCCTTCACGCCCTTGATCATCATGATGCCCACGAGGACCAGCGCACCGACAGTACAGGCGCTGGTGAAGGTCCCGAAGAATCCGGAGAACAGGAGCGCCACTGCGAACAGAGCGGCAACGACCACGGGCATCAGACCGGTCCTCGCACCCGCCATGATCCCTGTCGTGGACTCTATGAAAGAGGTGGTGGTCGAGGTACCTACGACCGCACCCGCGATGGATGCGACCGCATCGCTGGTGAGCGCTTTGTCACCGTCGACGAGGTGGCCTTCCGAATCGATCATCCCCGCTTCGGTACCGACACCGATGAGGGTACCTGCGGTGTCGAACATGTCGATCACGAACAGCGATACCGTGGCGGTTATGAAGCTCATGATCAGTGTGTTGGGGATCATCTCGTTGTGGGTGAACACGGCACCGAAGAGTCCGAAGTCAGGGTGGCTCACGAAGTTGTCGGGATCCCATTGAGGGATCAGGGTTCCGAACTCGGACACCGCATCCAGTTTACCCATTATGATGCCGACGATCCACGTTGCGATGAGTCCGACGAACACAGCGTACCATCTCTTCTGGTGGAACAGCACCAGAGTGACGACCAGACAGAACAGCGACAGCAGCACCCCGGGGTCAGCCAGGGGACCGAGCGTAAGTGCCGAACCATTCCCCTGGATGATTATGCCCCCGTTGAACAGTCCGACCAATGCGATGAAGAATCCTATTCCCGCGGAGATCGCCAGTTTCATGGATTTCGGGATCTCGTCGAGGATCTTCATCCTCAGTCCTGTCACGGTCAGTATGAGGAACAGCACTCCGGATACGAACACGATCATGAGTCCCTGTTCGAAGGTGAATTTCATCGTCTGGCATATCGTGTACGACAGGAACGCGTTCACTCCCATACCCGGGGCGAGCGCCACCGGGAATCTGGAATACAGTCCCATCAGGAGACACGCTATGATGGCAGCCATCGCCGTGGCGGTGAACAGCTGGTTGAAGTTGTATTCCGGACTCGCAGCAGGTCCGAGGATGGATGGGTTGACGATCAGGATGTACGCCATCGCCAGGAAGGTGATGATTCCGCCCTTGATCTCGTTCTGAATTGTCGAGCCCCTCGCACTGATGCGGAAGAACTCGTCGATCCTCTGTAAGACGCTGCCTGATTGGGGGCCGTTGGATTCCGGATCGGACATGGATTTCGAATCGTATGGTGTGGAAATAAAGTTAGCGCCAAGAAACGAGCGGAAGCATAGCGGGATAAGGATGAGTAGCCCCGTGCAGATTCGAACTGCAGTCGCATGATCCAGAGTCACGCATGATTGACCACTACACTACGGGGCTGTGTAAAGCGCATTATACCTAACTCATTTTAATAGGTTGCGGTCATATTCTAGAATTGTAGGGGGGATAGGATGTCCAGGATGCAGAGAATGTGTTCCCGGGTCTGCCTGCTGTCATAATGCTGTAAAAAAATAGATCGGAATACGGGTTTCCCCATATCCCTTGAATAGTTTTTCCGGAATCAGGCATTCCTTCTGCTTAGTACGATCACCGTGACCGCGGCGATTGACACCATCACGATGAAGACGCTGACAAGCAGCCAAATCCTGGTTTTGGCCGGGGGCTGGTCCAATTCGGACTCACACAGATCCTCAGCCGTATCGAAGGTCTCTCCGATGCTTCCGTTATCCTCGAGGAATGACTTGACCTTTTCATTGGTATCTAATTCCGGGCTTCCCACGGAATAGAACAACGCGACGGAGTCTCCTCCAGAATACAAGAATTCATATGTCGGAATTTTGAGGTCATCTGCACCGAGAATCATGACGGGACCGAGAGGTTCCGGGTAATCGTCATCGGACCATTCATCATCGAGTCCTCCGCTCTCTTCACCAAAGGTGTATTTCTGCTTGAGCTGATATGTACACGCTCCGGTACTGTAGTTGCTGATGGCTTTGTCACCCGCTTCCACATCCTGGATTTCTTTGTTGAATTCCTGTTCGTTCACACGGTCTTCTACTTGCGCATTGTAGACAAAGTCGACAGAGAACGCTTTGGTGACCTGTTCGGTGCCGTCCGTGAATGTATATTTCACGTCACCTTTGACAGATATGAACTCTCTGTCGGTGATTGTCTGCTTTATTACCACACAGTCATCTGCGGCGTTCTTCTCGAATTCTTCTATACTATGTTCCATATTGATGACGGACAGTTTGACATCGAATTCGAATACGGCTCCTTCCTGAGATTCGTTGTCGAATGTCACATATTTGATTAGGTCAAGCATGTCGGTACTATTGTCGAACAGTTGCTCTCCGCCATGACCCGCCGCGCATGTGGCCTTGAACGTTAGCTCATATGTGCCCGAATCATCTGCGGTGGAGATTTTCTCGTTCTCGGTCACCTTGATTCCCTTTGCCATTGATATTTTGGCCTTCGAGATGTTGATTTCCGAGATTTCGTAATGATATGCATTCCAAATGATAGAACGCATTGCGGTGTAGGCCAGATCGGTCTTTTCACCGATATCGTAAAGCGCGGATATCTGTTCTTCCTCCAGTTCATCGGATTCCCAGGATATTCCTGCTTCTCCGGTCGTGATCTCGAATGCATCCGAACCGTCGGAGAAGACCGATGCAGGTATGCACATCGCAGTTACCAGGACCAGCACGCCCGTTGCTATTAGATATTTGTTCATGTTGTCCCCTCCTTTTGTCATATCGGTAGTTTTCCTGCGTCCTGCAGTTTCTTCATTCCGAACAGCAGGCTGACCATCGCCACGATACCGATGACGGTAACGATGTAGCTCTGCCAGAATCCGGCGATGAGGTAGAACAGGAAGCTCATGATGGCCACCAGGGTGGCGTACGGGATCTGGGTGGACACGTGCACGACGTGGCTGCACTGGGCTCCCGCGGACGACATGATGGTGGTGTCCGAGATGGGCGAGACGTGGTCTCCGTAGACCGCTCCGGCGAGACATGCGCTGATTCCCACGATCATCAGGGAGGTGTCCGAGGTGTGGAACGTGGCCACCACGATGGGCAGCAGGATTCCCATGGTTCCCCAGGAGGTTCCCGTGGCGAACGCGATGAAGCATGCGAGGAGCATGAACAATGCAGGCAGGAAGTTGGATAGGCTGTCCGCGTCGGTCAGCAGGCTAGCCACGTATGCTTTGGATCCCAGGTCGCCGGTGATGGTGCACAGGGTCCATGCGAATACAAGGATGAGGATCGGCGGGACCATGTTGCGGAATCCTGCAGGCAACGCATCCATGATGCTCTGGAATGTCGCTGCTTTGCGTGCGACCATGTAGATGACTGTCAGCAGCAGGCCGATCAGTGAACCATAGGTCAGTCCCAGCGAAGCATCACAGTCTGCGAAGGCGTCGATGAAGTTGGCTCCCGTGAAGAATCCGCCGGTGTAGATTAGCGAGATGATGCATGCGGGGATCAGGAATACGAAGATCGGGATGATGAGGTCCATGATGTGGCCGTTCTCATTGGTCTCCTCTTCTTTGGCATTGTCGAAGGGTCTGTCCTCGGTAGAGAACAGGTCGCCGTTCAGCGCGTTGTCCTCATGCTTCTTCATGGGTCCGAAGTCCAGTTTGAGCAGGACGATGCAGATGACCATGACGATGGAGAACAGGGCGTAGAAGTTGTAAGGGATCGACTGGAGGAAAGCGTCGAAACCGTTCATTCCCATCTCTCCGATCTCCGCCTCGGTCAGGCTTCCTGATACTGCGGCCGCCCATGAGCTGACGGGAGCGATGATGCATATCGGGGCCGCCGTCGAGTCGATCAGATAGGCGAGCTTAGCACGCGATACGTTGAACTTGTCCGTCAGGGGGCGCATGACCTGTCCGACCGTGAGACAGTTGAAGTAGTCGTCCACGAAGATCAGGACTCCGAGGATCCAGGTAGCCAGTTCCGCCATGGGACGGCTCTTGACGTGCTTCAATGCCCACTCGCAGTAGGCCTTGGTGCCTCCGGACTTGAGGACGAGCACCCCGATGATTCCCAGGATCACCAGGAACATCAGGATTCCCACGTTCCATCCGTCGGTGAGGACGGTGAGGAACCCGCCGTCGACGACGGTATGGAGGGTGTCTTCGAAGTTGAATTCCGCATAGAGCATCGCTCCGAAGAGGATACCTATGAACAGCGACGAGTACACTTCCTTGGTTATCAGCGCCAGAGCGATCGCCAGGACCGCTGGCACCAGTGACCAGAAGGTCTCGTTGTAGCCGTCCTCGGGTTTGGTGAGGAAGGCTACGAGCAACAATACCGCGATGACGGCCGTGATTATGAGGGCCTTCATGCGCGATATGTGCGTTGTCGTAATCGGTGTTACTGCCATAATACCACACTTGGTCGGACCAGCGTATGACTTCTGGATTATATAATATGAGAGGAGAGATTCTACGAATATCGTAGAATTGATGATTATATCGTATCGAATATCGGTTATTTACAAGTAAATCGAATTCACATGGTCATGTAACGAATACGCTGCAGAAGTGTGATAGAATGGGTTCGGGGCCGGAGCCCCGTAAAAAGGATCACTCGAGGAGTGCCTTCTTGACCTTGGCGTAGATGTCGTTGATGTCGCCTACGCCGGGGATGGTGACGAGCTTTCCCCTCTTCTGGTAGTAGTCGATGAGGGGGAAGGTGTTCTTGCGGTAGACCTCGAGTCTGTTCTTGACGGTCTCCTCCTTGTCGTCGTCCCTCTGGTAGAGCTTGCCTCCGCACTTGTCGCAGATGCCCGCCTTCGCCGGGGGCTTGTTGGTGAGGTGGTAGACCGCGTTGCAGTCGGGGCAGGACCTCCTCTGGGTCAGTCTCTTTACGAGTTCGTCGTCGGAGACGTCGATGTTGATCGCGATATCGATGTCGATCTGTTCCGCGAGGGCATCGGCCTGCTCGATCGTCCTGGGGAATCCGTCGAGGATGATCCTGTCGAGTCCCGCGATCTTCTCCTTCATGAGACCGATGATGAGGTCGTTGGGCACAAGTCCGCCAGCGTCCATGTAGGTCTTCGCCTTGAGTCCGAGCTCGGTGCCGTTCCTCACTGCCTCACGGAGCATGTCTCCGGTGGACAGCTTGGTGTAGCCGAGGTCGTCGCCCATCTTCTCTGCTTGAGTTCCTTTCCCGCATCCCGGAGGACCGAGGAGTACTACCTTCGCTTTCATGCGCACTTTGAGTGAGTCGAAGTATATAAGAGGTCCCCAATCGCCCGCCGATGTCTGGCTGTCCGATCCCCCGATTTCCTGTGGAGGATGTGCCAGAGGGCTGCACGGGGCGGTCAGACGGCCTGACGTGTGCGCGCACGCCCACGTAGTTTTATATGGTCATGGCGTATCTTCGGGGTAGGTGTTCCCATTGGACCAGAGCATAATCAGCAGGATCGAGAAGATTGTAGGAAAGGAGGGCTACTCGACGGATGTCGCGACGCTCTACACGTACGGATTCGACGCATCGATATTCCACCACACGCCGGACATGGTCGTCCAGCCCAGGAGTACCGAGCAGGTCTCCGAGATCATGAAGATCGCCAATGCTGAACTCATCCCCGTCGTCCCCCGCGGTGCAGGTACCGGACTCTGCGGTTCCGCAGTCCCCATCAAGGGAGGGATCGTCATGGACATGTCCAGGATGAACAAGGTCCTGAACGTCTCCGTAGGCGACCTGTGGGTCGACGTGCAGGCAGGATGCGTCTACAACGCCCTCAACGACGAACTCGCCAAATACGGATTCTTCTTCCCCTGCTCCCCCGGCTCCGCTGAGGCCGCGGAGATTGGAGGGATGGTCGCCGCCAACGCCTCCGGAATGAGGGCGGTCAAGTACGGTGCCACCAGGGACTTCGTCCTGGGAATGACGTTCGTCAAGGCCGACGGAGAGATCGTCCGCGCGGGAACAAGGACGATCAAGGATTCGTCCGGATACCAACTCGCACGTCTGCTCTGCGGCAGCGAGGGAACCCTGGGTATCATAACCGAGGTCACGCTCAAGCTCACCACCAAGCCCCACGCATCCGCGTCGGCGCTCATCTCCTTCGATTCGGTCTACGATGCTGGACGCTGCATCTCGGCGATCATAGCGAAACCGCTCATACCCGCATCCTGCGAGCTCATGGACAGCGTGTCCATCGATGCGGTCAACAAGTCGCAGGGCAACCCGCTCCCCGACTGCAAGGCCCTGATCATCGTCGAGTGCGACGGAGAGCCCGAGCAGGTCGACAGGGACCTGGACACCGTCGCGGAGATCGCGAAGAAGATCGGCTGTCAGACCATCACGGCCACCCACGACAAGAAGCAGATCGCGGCCTGGACGTCCGCAAGGAAATCGGTCATGACCTCCCTGTCCGCGCTGAAGCCCGGTTACTCCTCGGTCTCCCTGGCCGACGATATGGGCGTGCCGGTCTCCAAGGTGCCCGATGCGGTCACCGCGTACCAGAAGATCGCTGAGAAGTACCGCGTCACGGTCGCGACCTACGGACACGCGTCCGACGGAAACCTCCACACGAAGATGCTGCTGAACCCCCTCGACAAGGACGAGTGGGACAGAGGCACTCAGGCCGTCAACGAGATCTTCGATGCGACCATCGCACTGGGCGGAACGGTCACCGGAGAGCACGGTGTCGGAATATCCAAGGCACCGGATTTCCAGAAGGAGAGGGCATCCGCACTCTCGACCATCAAGGCCATCAAGAAGGCGTTCGACCCCAACAACATCCTGAACCCCGGAAAGGTGGATCAGTGGGAAGGACGCATCCTCGGGAAGGTCTCGCTCAGGTACCCCTGCAAAGAGTACATGTGAGCACTCTTTCCAAACCATTTCCTTTTTCCATCTTTTTCAGATG
>JAEEGL011619085.1_pt1 | contig 22823 bp, 24 predicted proteins | sample 9134231 | NCBI WGS metagenome assembly JAEEGL01 (sample SAMN16246548, study PRJNA631951) | gut metagenome | biome: gut microbiome; feature: rumen; material: fiber-attached | host: Bos | place: Iran: Karaj | collected 2018-10 | reverse complement strand
TCTACATTCCCAAACCTTAACTTCACTCTTTTTAAATACTTCTTGCATTTCAACATTTTTAAGTAAAGCTCTATAACGCTCTTCATGATGCTTTTCAATTTTAGCAACCATTCTAAATTTAGCTGCTAAAGCTTTAAAGCCTTCTGCTTCAGCTGTTTTAGCAAATTCTTCATACATATCTGTCCATTCATAATTTTCACCATCAGCTGCAGCTTCTAGGTTTTCAGCTGTTGTACCAATTCCGTTTAATTCCTTAAACCATAATTTAGCATGTTCTTTTTCATTTTCAGCTGTTTTTAAGAATAGAGCTGATATTTGTTCATAGCCTTCCTTTTTAGCTGTAGAAGCAAAATAAGTATACTTATTTCTTGCTTGTGATTCTCCAGCAAATGCTGCCATTAAATTCTTTTCAGTTTGTGTTCCCTCATATGGGTTTTTCTTATTTGCCATTTTTATTTCCTCCATAATCCATGTAAATTACAATATGCATATACTGCTTCAACTTCATCACCTTCAACTAAAGCAAATGTAGCAACTGGCTTATCATTTGGCTTTAGAGACTTACGTTGATTTCCAAACTTAGTTTGAATGGCAATCCATTCAATATAATGTTCTGGAATCATTGGGTGATCAACTGAACCAACCTTTACTTCTACAATGTTTCCATCTACCTTATATTCTGGTACATGTTTTTCAACTGAAGCATCAACACTGCCTGGAATAATTTCTTCCATTTCTTCACCGCAGCAAACAACTTTAGCTCCAGTCTTTTTAACTATTGCGATAATTTGACCGCAATGTTTACACTTAAAAAATTTCATATCCATTTTTTGTATCCTTTCCTTTCTATCTTCATTATAAGATTAATCTTATATTTAAGCAAGAAAAATTATTTTTATGAAAATAAAGTAAAAGGAGATTTCCCTCCTATTACGTCTTATGATTATATATTAGTCCATACAGTACCTAGCCACATTCAAATCTTTGTCGCAATCAATTATATCTTTTTTGAAACCTTTTCTATATGATTCAGGTAGAATTCTAGAATAAATATCTATCATTGATTTCAATGGTTGCTTTTCAAATAATTGACCAACCAATATTTTATTGTGTACCACACTATTCCTAAATTGGATTATCCGCTCAGAATTTACCTTCATTAATTCAATATTCATGTTATCATATAACTGAATATTAGGAATTGCTATAAACTCATTAAGTGCTTTCCTAAATTCATATTTAAGTATTTTATCTTTTTCTGTCTTATTGTATCTAAATATAATTGATTTAATATATTCTTCTAAGAAGACTATATATTTAAAAATATTAATTAATAATCTCTTATCATATTTAACAATATTAGTTACATTTTCCCATGTGGTTGTAATACCATATTTTTTCATTACATCAATAATAATTAAATATCTATACTCGCCTTTTAAAGTTATCCAATGTTTTATATCTTCTTCATTTTCTGTATAATCTATTATCTTATTTTCTAGAAACATATTTATATACCTCTTCTTTAAAAATAGAACTAGATGATTTCAAAGTTGGATCATTTATATTCTTTTGCTTTTCCTTCATTTTTCTTGGCAATATATAGTTTTCAATCAAATCTTCTTTTTCCTTAGAAGATAGATTTAAAAATAATTTATATGCTTCGTTATTATTAGGTAATTGATTCCATACATAATTATTAACAGTTGGATTATTAACATTATTACTTCTTCTAATTATCTGATTATTTTCAGGATAAAGTTTAATTAGGACAAAATCGATCGAATACTTTTCTTTTAAGTTTCTAAAAGTAATAGATGTTGTTGAATTTTCAACAGCATATTTAGTTCTATCACTATATTTATTATTTATGAAGTTAAAGAAATCTTCTTTTATCATCGTTGCTTCTGTTTTCTTATTTGCCAAAGAATTGTAATTCTTTATTCTCTTCGATTTCTTTGTTAATAGCAATTGAAAATCAATGTCATAGTAACCATTTTTATCTTTAAGTACAATATTCCATTGTACAGAGCCAACTAATCTATCAGCAAATCTGTACTCGTCATTAAAGTGATTACGTAATTGTTTTATGATATTTCTAGCTTGACTTAGTGCATTAGCTATTTCTTTTTTATATACTCTTTTGATAATTGACATACACATAGCCTCCATTAGTATTATTAGCATAGATTTCCCTAGTTAAAATTATAGCAAATAATTTATATAATTAAAAGTTTAGCAAAAAGAAAAAGCATAGATGTAAACCTACATATTGAGGCCACCGACCTATACTTTTTTAATGCAATTTTTAATGTTCTCCTAGAAGTTTTTTAATTTCATTTAACCAACTAGGACTATGTATTATTTTTTTAATAAACAATTTAGAATTTAGCACTTCTTGCTTAGTTAACTTTGACGCATCTTCCCATTTGTCCTTGTCAATTACGTAGGTTGCATTTCCATAAATCAAGTTTTCCAATATTACAAAATTTTTATTAGGATAAACAAATGCAACATACCCTTGGAATCCGTGTACTCCAACTATTTCTATCGGGCTGTAGTTGGTAGTTAGTGCGTCAAAGAGTCGCTCATGTTCTTTAATGATTCTTTCAGGATGCCTAACTCTTTCTGATAAGCATTTTATATAATCGTTTATATGTCCAGCCGGTAATATTTCCCAACTCACTTTTCTAGTTTTGATAGGCTCATTTAGATTACTATCTAGCACATTGAAATAGCCAAATGTCTCTCTAAAAATATTCAAATAGGCTAGAATAACTTCTTCATTATCATCATTATTAGTCAACTCTTGACTGCACAAGAACGATTCAGTGCCATTTGAACACATGAACAATTCTAGACATAGTGGAGTAGTATACTCTCGCTTGTATCGTTTTGCCCATATACTAGCTACCCCACTGTGTTCATTTCCATGCCAATCGATATTATGCCAATGAAAGTAACGAATGTAATATTCTTTTTCGCTTTTGTTAATCGACATAACACCAGTAATGTTTTCTTCTAAAGTTTTAATGCCCTTAATCAAGTTTGGTACACCATAAGTATTTTCATCTGAAAAGCCTAATTGATTAATAATATCTTTGGTGCTTCTGTCACTCACAACAGCAATTCTAAATTTTCCATTCTTGGAAATTTGATTTACATATTTTGTAAATTTTCTTATTTTTCTCATTTTCTTACCTCTCCTATTAATATATGGTCAACTCAATAGAAAAGATAAAATATTTAAATTACTTTTTATGTCTAGTTTTATCAACTAGTTTAAACTTTGTACAACCATTGCTTGTTGGTGGCACCTTGCGTCCAGAAACCAAAGTTATCTCAGTATTACTACCAACCGGTTTGTACTGACCTGAAACTTTACATTTTGTACCTGTAGTAACAATGTTGTTCATAACTACCATCTCCTTGTCATAATCTCACAAGACATTGACAATAATTACCAATAATAATATAATATTAATTGCAACGTTAATATAATAAAATTATATTAGTAAAGACATCACAACATCTTGTGGTGTTTTTATTTTTATATAATAAACTCTATCGAGTTAACCATTTTTAATCTTTCTACTCATCCTCGGATTCGATTTCACGATAATTATTCATATCAAATATTAATACATTTTCATTTGGAAAATATTCTGAATCAATTCTAATCCCCTTAAAATCAGGTTCGTTTTTTAGATTGCATAGGCCCAATAGCCTGTTGACCAAATCTCTATTATTCCATCGAATGAAACTAGGTCTTGTCCCATTTTTAACAAATGCTATCGAATCTATATCTTCTTCGCAAGGAACTAGAGCAACCCTATTAGTAGAATCATCTACCATTAAGTGTACAAAAGCAGGATAATGTATTTTTGCAATTGTAGCTTTCGAAAACGATATACCGTTTCTTGTTATAGACATTGTAGGATTTCCTGATGCTCTATTAATTATTTTAAATCCATCTAGCAAACTCATTTTTTAACGCCTCTCATTCTCATATATATTATAACAGAATTATTAGAAAAGTCAATTATCCCTAACGTTTTCTGCATACATTTGCGTTTTTTCTGCGTTTTTTTAGCGTGATTTCTGCGTTATATAGAATTATATAATCCCGTTACTCAGGCATCATCTTTTTCGTATTTTTACGAATCAAACAATATAAAAAGCCGATTTCATATCGGCTTTTAGAAAAAGAAAGCCAACGGTTAAATTGGCTACTCAAATGTTAAATTTAAAAATAGCATATTAGAAGCATAGTTTTCTCTTTCCTTATTCTTAAAAGAAAAATTTTCTACAACTTCATCAAAAGATACTTTATAATTGCATGTATTATAAACTTTTTCATAATATGATAAAGAAAAACTAATCGCGTAATTGTTTTCATTTATTCCAATGTGACTTATAGAATTATTAAATTTATTACATTTATTCATTAATTTTTCAGCAAACTTAGATGAATAGCAAGAATTAAAATAAACCATATCAATAGAGCCATTGTTATATTTTTCATTGAAAAACCTTACAAAAGTGTCAATACCAAGATATTTTGTTGTATCATGCGAACCCATTAACGCTAAATCACCATTGCCTTCGCCATGACAAATCATATGTAATATGCTTAATGTATAGTTACTACATAAATTCTTAAACGTATTATGGTTGGTATTAAATCTAACTATCGGTTTGTATAAAGAATCATCTCCATTAAAAATGTTTCTTAACTTTATTGCTTCTGTCAATGAATCAAACTGAGGCAAATCAAGAGGCAATGATTCGAATATTGCGACAATACCATCATCTTTTTTTATATCTTCCATTAATGAAAAAATCAAATTATAAAAAGCCCCATATAAATGTAATACTAAAACTTTATATTTATCGATTATAGGTCTTGAATTGTTTGAATTATTTTTAAGCCCTCTAATATCATTATTTAATTCTTTTTCACAATTCATATAATAAATTAGTGATGATTTTTCAGTAGTTTGAACATTTATCCTTTTTAAATAACTGGATGTAGATTGATAAACACTTTTTATTTCTAAATCGTTTTCTACTAATTGATATACATTAGATTCATATTGTTTAAACAAAGAAAACAACTGAGACGTGTTAATCTGATATAATTCATCCAAATACTTTATTTCTACATCATTTAAAATTTTTAACATAATTCACCAATAGCATCAGCAATTCTGTCAGCGCCTTTACCATCAACAACGTTTCTTATTCTTTTTATCATTTTTTCTCTTACTTCAAAATTAGACAATTCAGCAACGGCTTTTTCTATACTTATTAAATCAATAGATTTATCTCTTGCATCACCTAAATAAAATACTAAATCAGATTTTACAAATTCATTCATACCATCAATTTGGTTATCCGCCATAATAAAACTAATTATTGGTATTCCAACTGAACAAAGCTCATATAATGTACTACCGGAAGCAGAAACAGCAACATCACATTTGGCCATTATTTCACTGATTTTATTGCATTTATAATAAGTAAACACATTTGTTAAATCATTGGCAATTTGAATTATAGATTCTGCATCTTTGTTTTTTTCTCCAACTACAATATGATAATTATAATTAGTTGTATTAATTGCAATTTCTTCTATAAGCTTTAAAGCTATATGAAGGGAATCAGAAGCGCCAGTAGAAACAAACACATTCTTGATACTTTCATTAACTTTTCTTTCCTTTAGGTTAGAAAATTCATCGCGAATAGGGGCATACTTAGTACCAAGATAAAATTTAGGAGTTTTAATATTAGATTGAGAATAAAGATTATCATACATATTTTGATTAGCGTTAATATTATAATTAATCAACAAATTAACCGGATATGCTTCTTTACATAGATCATCTATATAAACAACTTTCAATTTATTTCTTAGTTTATCAAAATAATCAAAAGAAACAAAATATGAATCAACTACGATAACATCATCTTCTTTTAATAAGTTTAATAGATTATCCAATTCAGAACACATACAATCGTATTTTGTATTAAGAACCACTACATCAAAACCATTATCTTTAATTTTACCAGAAAACTCAGAATCTGCAGTAATAAAGGCGGTATTAAGTCCTCTTTTTTTTAATTTGTTTGCAAATGAAAGGCACCTCATAACATGCCCTCCACCTATTATACTATTGCCATCGCATCTAAAATAAATCATAATCTTTTTCCGTAAATTATAAAATTTCCTTCTTCTTTTAGTTTTGTATAATCTCTTCTCTCAATAAAAGATATTGAATTAATATTATGTTTATGTATTTCAGCAATGAACATTTTAATATCCCATATTTTAAAAAAATAGTCTTCTATTGCGGATAAAATCTCAAAAGCATATCCTTTTCCTTGATATTGAGGATCTAATAGATAACTAACCTCAGCAGTTCCGCTATCAATTCTATTAACACCAAAAACACCAATTTTTAATTTTGTATTTTTGATAAATGCAATCATATCAATTCTTGAATCATTTTTAACATATGATTCATTAAACCATCTTAAATGTGAATCAACATCGATTTTAATAGGATTTTTAAAGAATTTATAAACATTAGGATTACTACGCCATTCAACTATTTGAATTGCATCTTCAAGAGTAATTTCTCTTAATAAACATCTTTTTGTTTCAAATTCATTAATCTTCATAATCTTCCATTAAAATTGGATTTCCATAAGGAATATCGCGCTTTGCAGTTTTTGTTAATAATTTTGAATAGTATTTGGGTTTAATTCCATTTGATGGTCTTATACTTCTGACATTTTCAGATGTAAATCTTTCACCTTTTTTGATATCCTTTACAGCAAACAAGCTTCTTCTAAATTTTAAATTCTTTAATTCACCTGGATTAGGACCGTATTTGACATCACCTTTAATAGTAACTGCATTATGAACATCTTCAACCATTTTTGCAAATTCTTCTATTTCCATACTAAATGCACTATCAGGATTTTTAATAGTTCTTGATAAACAAATGTGTTTTTCAACTACTGTAGCTCCAGCCGCAACAGCAACAACCGCTGCTAAACTACCCATACTATGATCAGAAAGACCTACATTAACGTTAAACTCGTTTTTCATATCTGTGATATTAGATATATGCATATCTTTCCAGTTTGCAGGGTAATCACTGCAACATTTTAGTAATACAATTTTATCATTTCCCACTCTATGACAAGCATCAATTGCATCAGCAATTTCTTCTTTAGTTCCCATTCCACAAGAAATAATCATTGGCTTCCCTTTTTTGGCAGCATATTCAATTAAAGGAATATCAACTAATTCAAAACTTGCTATTTTATAAGCTTCAATTCCTAATTCATCTAGAAAGTCTACAGCAGATGGATCAAATGGAGTAGATAGAAAATCTACACCATTCTTTTCACATTCTTCTTTGATAGCTTTATGCCACTCGTAAGGTGTAGAAGCTTCTTTATATAAATCATGTAGTTTATATCCATCCCAGAGTCCACCAGAAATTTTAAAATATTCATTATCACAATCGATAGTTATTGTATCTGCAGTATATGTCTGTATTTTAACACAATCCGCACCTATTCTTGCTGCTTCTCTAACAATTTGTAATGCATTTTCAAGCTTTCCTGCATGATTTGCACTTATTTCAGCGATTACATACACTCCATTATTTTTTATTTTTTCAAAAATATGAAACATCATCTAATACCTCTTGTAATCTTATATTTAATCTCAGCCATTTCCCAATCATCCATCGTATCTATATCTTGAACATCTTTATCATTTAATACTAAAGGAACAGCATTTGGTAAAACAACAGTATGTTTTTCTAAAAACTTTTTAGTATTGCATAAATAGAATTGTCCACAATCATGATATATAGGCTCTAAATCCTGGCTTCTACACTTATATAAATTTGGATATTGATATTCCACAAAACCATTTTTGATTATAAACGCTCTTTGTGGAGGAAAATCATATTTTACGACAGGCAAAACACAATCACCTTTATATAATTTAAAAGAATTAATTATCGTATCAGCAGATAAAAATGGTGCAGTAGGATATATACACATAAAAGCATCAAATATTTTACCAATTTGTTTATAATTTTCAAGTACTTCCTCTATTACGTCGGCTGTTGTTGCAAAATCGTTACTTGTTTTTTCACTTCTTAAAAATGGTACTTCAGCACCATATTGCAACGCTAGTTCAGCAATTTCTTTACTATCAGTTGAAACCATAACAACATCAAACATCTTACTGTTAATAGCAGCTTCAATGCTATATGCAATTATAGGCTTACCTAAAAATTCTTTTATATTTTTTTTAGGGATTCTCTTTGAACCTCCCCTAGCCGTAATAATGGCAATTGAAGACATACTTACACCTTACTTTCTATAATATTCTATTACTTTTTTCACAGCGCAAATAACATCATCAACATCTTTATCACTTAATTTTGGATAAAGAGGAATACTCATTATTCTACCATAAATATATTCAGCATTAGGACATAATCCTTTTTTATATCCTAAAGACTGATAATATGGAAACCAATATACAGGGACATAATGAACTTGACATTGTACATTTTCACCAGACATGGCATCAAAGAATTCTCGTCTTGTACAGTTCAATTTTTCTAGATTCAATTGAATAATATATAAATGTCTACAAGTATCTGATTCAGTTATTTCCTCTTGAACTGTAATCTCAGGCATATTTTTAAAAGCTTCATCATATTTTTTAACAATTTCTTGCCTTCTGTTTTTAAAAAATTCAAGTCTATTCATTTGGCTAATCAATAATGCCGCCTGAAAATCAGTAAGTCGATAATTATAACCTAAAGATATTTGTTCATAATACCATGGTCCTTCTGGAACAACACTCATATCATCTTCTTCATGTGTAATACCATGTGTATGTGCAAGAACAATTTTCTTGTATAATTTTTCATCATTTGTTAATACGGCACCACCTTCGCCACCAGTAATTGTTTTTACTGGATGAAAACTAAATGTAGTTATATCAGCCAAATTACCAACATATTTATCCTTATATTTAGATGCAATTGAATGAGCAGCATCTTCAATAAATATTAGTTTATGCTTATCACAAATACTTCTAATTCTTTCAACCTCAACAACCTGTCCAGTAAAATCAACAGCTACAACTGCTTTTGTCTTAGAAGTTATTTTCTTTTCAATAGAATCTGGATCTATATTATAGGTTTTAGGATTTATATCAGCAAACACTACTTTAGCACCACAATAAAGAGCACAGTTAGCACTGGCTGCAAAAGTCAACGGAGTTGTAATAACTTCATCCCCAGGACCAACACCAGCAGCAATACAAGCACAGTGAAGAGCTGCAGTTCCATTACTTACGGCAACAGCATATTTAGCACCAGTATAATCACATAATTCTTTTTCAAATTCAGAAACTTTTGGGCCGCATGTAATTAATGGTCCTAAAAGAGTCTCACTAACTGCTTTAACATCATCTTCATTTATCCATTGACACCCATAAAATATTTTTTTATTTCTAATTGGTTTTCCACCTTTAATTGCTAATAATTCCATATTATCCTCCTTATTTTTCTACATAAAAACGAAACGTATCTGGTTTAGTTGAATCAAAATTCTCATTGCAAGTCATAATAGTAACTAGATTTTCAGTTTTAGATAAATTTACAATACTATGTGCCCATCCAGGAATCATATAAACAGATTCGATTCTTTCACCTGAAACTTCAAATTCAACATACTCTCCTGTATTTATGTTTTTTTCACGAATCAATCCATGTCCAGAAACAACTATGAATTGTTCCCATTTACTGTTATGCCAATGATTTCCTTTTGTTTCTCCAGGTTTATTAATGTTAACTGATATTTGTCCACATTCAAGTGTATGAACAACTTCAGTGAAACTTCCTCTCTCATCAAAATTCATTTTCATTCCATATTTAAATTTTTCTTTTGGTAAATAACTTAAATATAGACTAAACAGCTTTTTAGCAAAGCTTCCATTAGGAATTTTAGGCATCATTAGTGATATTGGTTGATTTTTAAATTCATTTAACAAATCAACTATTTCACCTAATGTTACCTTATGTGTTGGGAATGCAACACAATATTTACCATTTTCATTTACTACAGGATTTAATCCATCATATTCACATCTAGTTGGTTTATCTTCTAAACAATCATACATTGCTTCAATTAAATCATCAATATATAATAATTCAACCTCATTTGATCTATCACTAATGCTGAATTCTTCATCATTAGCTATAGCCCAACAAAATGTAGATACTGCAGAATTATATTTAGGTCTAGAATGACCCATAAGGTTAGGGAAACGATAAATGTAAACTTTAGCTCCAGTTTCTTTAGAATATTTTTCTAAATATTCTTCTCCAGCTAATTTACTTTTACCATATTCTCCATTATATCTACCTATTAAAGTTGCTTGAAGTGATGAAGAAAGCATAATAGATGCTTTATTATTATGCTTCTTTAATGTTTCAAGCAGTGTAGTAGCAAACCCAAAATTGCCTTTCATGAAATCTTCTGGATTTGTTGGCCTATTAACACCCGCTAGATTAAATACAAAATCGCATTTGGAACAATACTCATCTAATTTTGCTTCATCACCTAAATCATATTCATATATTTCTTTAATATGAATGTTTGGTCTTGTTTTGTTTTTACCATCTTTAATGTTTTTAAGATTATTAACTAAAGCAGTACCAACCATTCCCTTTGAACCAGTTACTAATATTCTCATTAATCTTTTCTCCAAACCATTCTATTAACAATATTAGTATATGATTGAATAATTCTTACTACTTTCATAGATACATTAGTATCAGTATAATCAGGACATGGTTTGCCTAATACATTTTGCTTCTTCATTTCAATTGCCATTTCAGTAGCTTGAAGAAGTTCTTTTTCAGTTATACCAGCAATAATGAAATCGCCAGCCTCAACAGCTTCTGGTCTTTCAGTTGAAGTTCTAATGCAAATTGCAGCAATTGGACTTCCAATTGACAAATAGAAGCTTGATTCTTCAGGTAGTGTTCCACTATCTGAAACAATAGCAAGTGCATTCATTTGTAAATTATTATAATCGTTAAATCCAAGAGGTTCATTTACTCTAACTCTAGGATCTAATTTAAATCCACTAGATTCTAATTTCTTTTTACTTCTTGGATGGCAAGAATATAATATTGGCATATCATATTTTTTAGCTAATGCATTAATTGCATTAAATAGATTATTAAAATTCTTTTCACTATCTAGATTCTCTTCTCTATGAGCAGATAATAAGATATAGTTGTTCTTCTTTAAACCTAATCTATTTAATACATCACTCTTTTTAATCTTATCTAAATTCATTGTTAATACTTCAGCCATAGGAGAACCTGTAACATAAGTTCTTTCCTTTGGCATACCACATTCAATTAAATAACGTCTTGCTGCTTCACTATATGGAAGATTAACATCTGATATTATATCTACTATTCTTCTATTAGTTTCTTCTGGTAAGCATTCATCCTTACATCTATTACCAGCTTCCATATGGAATAATGGAATATGTAGACGTTTTGCATTAATTGCAGAAAGGCATGAATTAGTATCGCCTAACACTAATACTGCCTCTGGCTTTATTTCAACCATTAAATCATAAGTATCTTTAATAATATTAGCACATGTTTCCCCTAAATTCTTTCCAGCAACATGAAGCAATACATCTGGTCCTCCAAGTTCAAAGTCTTCCCAGAATACTGTAGATAAATTCTTATCATAGTTTTGATTAGTATAACAAATACAAGTATCTAGATATTCTCTAGATCTTTTCATCACGGCAGCAAGTCTAATTATTTCTGGTCTTGTACCACAAATAATTAATAATTTTGTATTGCCATTTTCTTTCCAGTTGAACATAAGATGCCTCCTATTTATCTTCAGCTAATCTCTCTTGAATATACTTTAATGTTAACAATTTTTCTTTTACTTGTTCGACATTTAATAATTTAGTGTTGTCAGAATTGAATGCAGATAATTCAGTTCTTTCTTCACCTTTACTAAAATATTTATCATAGTTTAAGCCACGATTATCACATGGCACTCTATAATAATTACCCATATCTATAGCATGAGCACATTCCTCATCTGTAAGTAATGTTTCATACATCTTTTCACCATGACGAATACCAATCACTTTGATATTTTCTTTTTTACCACCAAATAGATCACATACAGCTTCTGCTTGTGTTTGAATTGTACAAGCTGGAGCTTTTTGAATTAATAAATCACCATTTTCACCATGTTCCATTGCAAACATAACTAAATCAACAGCTTCTTCAAGAGACATAATAAATCTAGTCATTTCTCCTGAAGTAATTGTTATTGGATTACCTGCTTTAATTTGATCAATCCATAGAGGAATAACAGAACCTCTAGAACACATTACATTACCATATCTAGTACAACAAATCTTTGTATTTCTACTATTTCTAGATTTAGCAATAGCAACACTTTCTTCTAATGCTTTAGATTTACCCATTGCATTAATTGGATATGCAGCTTTATCTGTAGATAAACAAATAACAGCCTTAACTCCTTCTTCAATCGCAGCAGTTAAAACATTATCAGTACCTATAATATTCGTTCTTACAGCTTCCATTGGAAAAAATTCACAAGATGGGACCTGTTTCAAAGCAGCGGCATGAAATATGTAATCAACACCATACATTGCTCCTCTAACACTTTCTAAACTACGAACATCTCCAATATAAAATTTTACTTTTTCAGATTCATTAGGATATTTAACCTGTAGTTCATGGCGTAAATCATCTTGTTTCTTTTCATCACGCGAAAACACCCTAATCTCCTTTATGTCTGTAGTTAAAAATCTATGAAGAACAGTTGAGCCGAATGAACCTGTTCCTCCTGTAATCATTAATACTCTATCTTTAAAAAATGACATAATATATCAACCTCCATTGTCATTATTTTTCATATAAATTAAAATTTTTCTGCTTTATAAAATACTTTTTTGGCATTCACAATTTAGAACTTTTGTATAAAATATCTACACGCTATAAGCAATGCTATACGTGATCTTTTTTTTTCTTGAGCGACATTAGTTTTTCTTTTATCTTATCAAATGATTTATTCTTCAGTAAATACAATATTTCTTTTCTTAGCCATATAATTATACTCAACGTAGTAATACAAATGATTCCAACCATTACATATCTAGCAATTGGAACCTTATATATAAAAATGACTCCAACCATTAATAATATAAAGAAAAATGCAACGATAATATTAAATATCGAATCGTAAACCTCATCCTTTTTCATCATTTTTACAACAATAAAATGAAGAATGAACATTACTATATATCCAATTAGTGTCGTATATGCAGCAACTTCATAACCATAAATTGGAATTAATAAATAATTCAATCCAATATTCAACACTGCTGCTATCATTGTACTTATCGCAATATATTTTTGTTTTTTGTAATAAACTTCTACTCCAACGTAGAGTGAGTAAATAAACAAGAAAACAAACGATACAATAATAGGTGGTAAAAGATTTACAGTCTGCATATATTCTTCCCCTCCCATTATATATAGAACTTCTGGTGCGACTAGCAAATAAATGAAAACAACAAAGCAATAAAATAAAATGTAAATACGTGATGCTCTTTTTATAATCTGGTGCTCTCCGTTATTCATCTTTTCAAAAAGCCAAGGTGACCATGCAGTGTTCATGGATGTCCACAAAACCGAAATAACTATCGCTGAAGTATATGCAATACTATACAATCCATTTTTATCCTCTCCACACATATTTGTAATCATAATCTTATCACTTGATGATAACAATTCAGATGATAAAATATGGATTATCATTGGAAGTGATAGTTTTAAAGCATATTTTATATATTCAAACGAAAATCTTCTGATTTTAGAAACTAAAATGACATATAATATTATGTCAAAAAATATTAATGGAATGTAATAGCCAAGAACCCTCCCCATTAGTTTATCTTCGATCAAAACACTTGTCAGAATTGAAGAAATTGTTGCAAAAACAACTGAAATCACCGTAATAATTACAGATTTAAAATATTTATATTCAATTCTACTTTTTATTTGTAACATTTCTAACGCTGGATAGAATAACAAATAGATAAACATAATATGAAATTCCACCTCAGTTATCCCAGCTATACCAATGACACTAGATTTAAAAAAGAATAAAACAAGATATACCACTAATGAAAAAAAAGTACCAAACAAAAGATTTGTAGCAATATAATTATCTAAATTGTCTCTAAAATCAAATCTAGCAATTGCAATTGATGAAAACAATTGTAAAGATAAAATTGCAGTAAATATTGCTAATAATGATGTATAGTTGGAAAAGTTGCCAATCTCTCCTGTACTCATTAATCTAGTAAAAATAGGTGTAGTTAGAAAAACTATAGATTTTGCAAAAAAATTTGCAATAGTATACCATATTCCTGCTTTAAATGCTTTTACATTGTTTGAACTAGTTTTTTCCATAACTTACCTCTTATTAATATTTGATTGTTATAACTTATACTGGTTTTGAATACCATAAGATTGCAAATTAAACCATTCATTAACAACATATACATCGGAAAATCTGATAACTCTCCAATCAAAAAAGAATCAGTAAACGCCCTCAATAAGATACATAAAAAAACTATTTTTAAGCATGTATTGCTTTTACCAAATATAAAAATTAATAAAGAAATTAACAGCAAAAATATAGGCGCTATGCCATACATCATATGAATTTCCAGATAAGAATTGTGCAAATTTTTATTCCAACGAATAAAAATTTCATTATTCTCAAATGTGGTACCAAATATAACTGATTTAAATCCTCCAGCCTTTGTTTCCTCAAAATATTGACTCCAAAGGTTAAGTCTTCCCTCTGATGATAGCATCGTATCAATTGCCTTCGAATACATGTGAGTCAAAAATGTTAATAGCATAATCATAAAAACAAAGCAAAAAGAGATAAAAACCTTTTTGTGGTTAACTCTTTTATACAACGCACAAATAAAATATAGTATACCAAACAATGCAAAGCAAAAAATTCCGGCTCTCCCTTTTGCTAATATAGATAGAGCCATGCATATAATCCATACTTCAAAAATCATTCTTTCGCTTTTTCTATATTTGATTACATAATGAGTGAAAATCGCAAAAAACGATAGCAAAATCACCGATATAAAATTTTCACTTGCTTTATTTAATATCGAATTAGTGTCTCTTCCTATGATTATATAAAATAACACAATCAACACAAAAAGAAGAAAAAAGAAATTTATTATAGAATAGCCTTTTTTTCTATACCAAGGTGGTAAAAACAAAAAAGATAATACTATTCCCTGATAAGATATTGCTAAAAACCAATAGGTTATAGGAAAATTATTATTGATTGACATTGCAATTAAAGAAAAAATATCAAAAGCTAACATTATACCTATTTTTTTATTAATTCTTCTTTTGAATAATACCAAAACATATGCCAGCCATCCTACAACTATCATCGCTGCATTTACATAATAGGTATTAACACTTATAAAATACCTCGTAAAATATAATATCAAGAATAATGTCATAAGTAATAAGCTCAATATAGCTCTATTTTTTGTAGAAATCATTTTTTTTTCTCCAACAAATTATATAATTCCTCTTTTGAGTCTGGGACTATTACATTAGCCCCCATATTCTTTATAATACTACTCACAAACTTATCCGAATTTGAAAACATTTTTAATTTTGAATCAATAATTTTATACAAAAAAATAACTTCCAAATCAGTATCAAATACAAGTTTTGGAACAATACAAGCCGTTGAAAAAACTGAGATAAGCGTGTTTCCCTGAAAATTACCAAGTAACAATTCCATTTCAAATCCAATTTTACTATTCCAATAAGAAACATTAGTTCCATATTTGTTTTTCGCTGATGATGGGTGGAGTTTCATTACAGCCCCATATTTGTCAATCAAAACCGAAAATATGCTTTTTTGAAAATCAGATATGCTTTTTTTGTTCCAATCACTATCAAATATAATCACATCTTTGCTACCTATTATTTGTTCACTTTTAAAACCAAGGTATAATTTTCTAAGTAAGCCATATACTTCGCCATCAACATTTAATTTTGGTAATTTCTTGATAACAATATTTTTATAATCATTTTGAACTAAAGAAGGCTCATAAACATAAAGAAGTGAACACTTTCTATCCAAATTATATCCAAACAATACTTTCAATAAAATCTTATTAAAAATTCTCTTGTTTTTCAAAAACAAATATGAATAAGAGCCTGTCCCATCTTCATAATATACCAACTTAGTTTTATAGTTAAGTTTACGATAGTGATAAAAAATCGCTTTTGAAAAAATCTCGGTGTCAACAATAAAAATACAATCGTATTCCTTTAATGGATTTTCAATATATTTTTTAACCTTTTTTGCAAAAATAATCCTCTTTTTTATGTATTTAAACTTATTTTTTTCATATTGGTTACCAATATCAACAATCGAAATATTATTAAATAGTAATGACTTTGAGCATATATCATACAATTCGCTACATTTATCGTTTATTTTAAGCAAAACAATATCATTTTCATCATTATTATAAAAAGTCATTACCATATTTATAACATTTATCAACTGATAATGTGTTGAGGCAATAAATAAATTTTTTTTCATTATTTTAGCGCACCAGTTTCTTCAATTTTTTTATTAGTCTTCCTGTATTCGTAAATTTTTGCATCAACCAAAAATCTATACCAATACACTCCTAAAAAATTATATATTAATCCAATTTTTCCATCTAAGAACCCTAGTCTAATTATATAATAATATAAAAACAAAAGAAAACATCTAAAAAAAGATGGAAATTTATAATAAAGATTTTTATTTCTTCTTCTTTTTCGAAGTTGCCCCTTTTCAAGATTTGTTTCGCTTATTTTCGTAGTACCTTCCAAAACATCTTGTGCTTCTCGCGTAGAATACCAATTATGTTTTTTTATGAAATAAGTCAAATCCTTAAAATCATAGTGAAGTCCATCATTTTTCAATTCAACAGATTTACCACTAGAAAGAGTTGTATGTTCATCCATTTTACGTATTTCTATTCTTCCAATTCCCTTTTTAAATAACATCAATTTTTTAAAAGGATATATGCCACCATGCCTTAATTCTTTTCCCATAAAAAAAGTTCTTAATTTTAAAACAAATCCATTAACATCATCATCCGAATGCTCTTCGGTTGCCTCTTGAATCTCTTTTGACAATTCCTCTGTTAATCTTTCATCAGCATCTAATCTTAATATCCAATTAGATTTTATATTTAAATTGTCCAATGCCCAGTTAAATTGTGTTGCATAATTCACAAATTTATTATACACGCATAAAGCACCCAAAGATTTAGCAATATCACACGTCTTATCTGTACTACCACTATCTACTACATATATTTCAGAAGAAATACCTTTAACGCTTTTAATGCAATCTCCGATATTTATCTCCTCATTCATCGTTAAAATAATTACAGCAATCGAACACATTGTCATTCCTCCCATACTAAAACAATTCGCTTTTTTCATATTATTATTTCATTTTCTAAACAACTTATTTTAAAATTTATAATAAAAATCTTCTAATTACCTTCTTTATCGTTAATAATTATAGAATATGTCCCACGTTTTTTTGTGCTTTGTGTCGAAAAAAGAATTAAATCGCCACCATCAACAAACGATGCATTGCCAAATTGAAACAAAGTCATCGGAAGATAATCTTTTTTCAATTTAAACAATTCAACCAATCCTTTTTTTTCATTAAAAGATAAGATATGCACGAATCTATCTTTAACTCCTTCGCCCAATTTGTTCGATAACATATATTTCAGTTTTCCAGCTTTCGGATTTCCTTCAACAGATGTTGCAAAAAAAAGTGTTTCATCTTTTATAAGTCCAAAAACACATGGTCCATGAATAGGAGCTATTTTTTTGAGCAAATTATCATTAGTCAATAAGCAAAGATAGTTTTCTTCTAAAGGAGTATCTGTTGCGTAATATAACCCTTTTTCGCTTGGCATACATATGCAGGATCTATAAACTTGCTTATCACCTATAATTTTAGAAACTTCTGAGAAATCATCATTTGCTTGCCAAATAGCAGTCTCACGATCACTATCTCCAGTTAGAATTAAATATCTTTTTCTATTCACATCATACATAATATGATGAATATGTTTTATTGTATTTGCTGGAAAACTATAAATTCTTTTCCATTCTTTTAAGTCAAACTTGTATACAGATATAGGTTCTTTATTTTCATTTTGCTTATATTCGCCATATAAGGCTTCAACCACATTGCCTCTCAAGTCTTTTTTTAAACAAAACGAAAGAGGACTATTCATACCTTTTGAAAACTTATGCATACATTCGATATGTAACGTTTTTACATCAAAAGAATATATATAACCACAATCAGAATAAATGAACACATGATCATTTAATGCAAAGGAGGCACGCGGCTCTTTTCTTAGCAAGCGTTCATATAGCCCAATAGATTTGTACCATTTATGAATTCGGATTTTTTTTACATTCTCAAAACGAGAATTTTTCAAATACAGGCACCCTTTATAGTAACACAAATAATATTTATAATTTCTTGCAAGTATTTTTTCTCTAAAACAGTATTTGACATTCATATTTTTCCCATCCAAATATTATGATATTAAAACCAATCGCTAAGCATCAAAATCAAAAAAAATTTCCTCAATTGTATCAAAGAGCTTTTTTTTGTCAAAATTCTCTATGTAATACTTACGCGAACAAATATTATAAAGCGAGCTTTTTTTTTCTTTTATCATTAAATTAATTGAACAACTTAGTTTTAAAGCATCTCCCAAATCGCAACAAAAACCACAGCCAGACTCCTCAATAATTCTCTTGGTTTCTCCAGAAGCAGATGCCAATATTGGCATACCACATGCCATATAGCTTTGAAGCTTAGCAGGAATGGTTTTTTCAAACAAAGGATCGTTCATAAATGATATAAACGCAGCATCACATGCACATAGCAATTCCGGAATTTTTACAGCAGGTTGACGACTAATAAACAAGAATTTGTCCCTAACTTCTTCAGTTTCCTTAATTAACTGCTCCTTGTACCTGCCATCGCCAACAATAACAAACAAGACATTTTCAACTTGCTTAGCAACTTTTGGAAGAATATCCAATCCTTGAGCATATCCCACATTACCTGTAAATATAATCTTAAATCGATCATCATTAGGAATTTCGGGTGGATTAGGATTTTCTACTGGCTTATAAATATCTTCAGCATATTGTGGCCAATAGATTACTTTTTCTTTATCTTTTACTCTTTCTTGTATTGTTTTCACAAAGCTAGGTGATGTTGCAAATATCTTAGTACATTTTTTATATATCTTATCAGACATCTTCTGATAATGATTTAATATATGTTTGTTATGAACGCCACCGACAACTTCCAAATTTTCAGGCCATAAATCTTGAACATAAAGATAATTAGGTATTTTTCTTCTTTTTGAAAACCATTTACCAATTAAAGCTTGCGTCATAGGTGAAACTTCAAATGTAAAAATTAAATCTGGTTTCAATCTTGTAAAAGATTTCCAAAACCATCCAGACCACACGAAAGAATAATAGTTCATAATTAATCTAATCGATGAATGGCCTCTAGATATTATAGGAATTCTAATTATATCTATTCCATTCCAATTTTCTTTTCTTTTTTTAAACCAGTTATAGCCTTTATAAAACTTTCCCTCAGGATAATTAGGTATTCCTGTAAGAACAGTTACTTTATGTCCTCGTTTTACCCATTCTTGGCATATATCATTAATTCTAAATGCTTCCGGATAAAAATATTGAGATATGACAAGAATGTGTTTACTCATTTTCTAACTGTTTCCTTTATACTTTCTTCTAAATTATGTTTTCTATATTCAACTTTATAGTTACTCATACTTTGATCATAACTTAAGTTTCCAAATGCCTTATTCACTAATCCAGTAAAATGGCTCATTATTTTTAATAACCAGCCTAAGCCTTTTATCATATGTATTTTTTTTCCATTTGCTTTAGCTATCATTTTTACTAATTCACTAGTATTGGAATATTCAGCATTTTGCGGCCAAAAAATTCCTTGTTCTTCATTTTCAATCATTAATCTAACAAATTCTACTAGATTACCGATATATAGCATTGATCTTTCATTTTTAACATATGGAAAGAATTTTAATTTTCTAGCAAACTTTTCAAGCAGTGGAAAATTACCTTTGCTTCCTTTTCCATAAATCATTGGCGGACGTAATACACACACTTTGAATTTATCATCTTGTAATGGTAAGATTCCAAGTTCTGCTTGAACTTTAGAGTCGCCATAACAATTTGCTGGACTCACCGGTGTATCTTTTGTAATTACTTTCTTCTTTCCAATTTTACCTGAATCACCATAAACAATTGCAGATGACATAAATATGAACTGTTTAACGCCATCTGCTTTTGCCTTCTTAGCGGTTTCAATTGTTAAGTCTGTATTTACACTTCTGTATATTTTTTCTTTTTCAGCCGAAATTTTACCATTATCAGAATGTGCTATACCTGCAACATGATAAACTACATCATATCCAGCAAAACTCTTTTGTCTCCATGAACCATCTATCATATCGATGGTATCAACTTGATATTCGCTAGAAAAAATATCTTTAATATATTTTTCAAAGGAAGTACCAATATAGGAATTTGCACCTGTAATTAATATTTTTTTCATTTAGCTTCTTCCTCTTTTTTCTCTTTTGCTAATTCACCAGTTCCGCCCTCAACAACACCATCATGCTTAAACACACTAAAGAATGTTTTAAAGATAAGACCAATATCATAAAAGAAACCTCTCTTTTTTACATAATCTCCATCCATCTTAGCTTTAACTGGAATTTCTAATTCATCTCTTCCACTAATTTGAGCTAATCCGGTTAGCCCAGGCTTAATATCATTCGCATGATATTTATCTCTTTCAGCTATCAAATCATCCTGATTCCATAATGCAGGTCTTGGCCCAACAAAACTCATTTTACCAGATAAGATATTAAATAATTGTGGTAATTCATCAATTGAAGTTTTTCTAATAAATGCTCCAACTTTAGTTATATGACTCTTAGCATTACCTAATTGATGAGTTGGTGCATTTGGATCTGTATCAGTATACATAGATCTAAATTTTAGGATTTTAAATATCTTCTTTTTCTTACCAACTCTATTTTGTTTAAAAAATACTGGACCTTTACTATCGATTTTAATAGCGATTGCTACAATTAGCATTGGTATTGCTAAAAGTATCAACGCTAAAAGTGAACACAATATATCAAATAATCTTTTAAAAAACGCATATATCGCTTTCTTTTTCATACTATTCACTAAACTCCCAACCTTCAGGTCTAGCAACTTTTCTAATTACTTGACCATACGCTATATTTGTTTTTTCAGGTACTATAGCGCCAGCACCTACCACTGCATTGCAATCAATATGGCATCCAAACTTTACTATTGAATTATGATTTACTACAGCACCAGATGAGATTATTGATCCCTTCTCGATTTTGGCTGCAGTGTTAATTGAAACCATAGGCTCAACTATACATCCCTTAGCTACTTCAGAAGAAGGTGATACATATGCTTTATCAGAGATTAATGTTGGAATATTGTAACCTTCAGTTTCAAGCTTTTCTAGCCACTCCATTCTAACATCATTATTTCCAATAGCTACGATTGCATTTTGATATTCTTCTTTTAGTTCTTTGTAAGAATTTAAAGGAGCAATAGCAACATTTGAATTATCATCTAAAAAGTCAATCGTTGTGTAATGGTTTCTAGCCAATTCTTTAACTAATTGTCCATATTGCCCAGCACCTAATATCAATAATTTCATTCTATCGCTCCTCTTATTATTTATTCTTCTACTAATTCTTTCTTTTTACCTTTTCTAATTTCTCTAATGAAATAGAAAATACAAATACCTACTGCACAAATTCCTGCAAGTGGGAATGTAATCTTAATGCATTTAACGATAAATGCTCCTGAGAATAATGATGTAGTGCTCTTGAACTGAGTATCAGTTGTAGATACTGCACCATTATTAACGTATGATTCATTATATGCATCAAGCATTTCAGTAAATGAATCTTCTAATGCTTCATATTCACTACCAAGATTAGCAATATTAGCTGTTACTCTATCATATTCAGCTTGAGTTGCTACTGCAGCATCAATGTCAGCTAATATATTCTGATAATCTGTAATGTTTTTGTTTATTTCTGAAATATTTTGAGAAATAGAAATCTTTTTAGCAAGTAGTGCATTATATGTTTCACTTGAATTAGATTCAACCTTAACAATATTTTCACCACTACCAATATATACTGTTGAATCTTTTTCGTAAGAATCAATTTGAGCAGTTATATTTGCTAAATCAGTTGTATATTTTTCTTTATCATAATTTAATGTTGTAATCTTGTAATTATAATAATCTTTTAATCTATCAACATCTTTAGATAATGCGTTAAATGTAATTGCATTTCTAATTTTTGATACATCATTAGAAATTAATGAATTTGCTTTTAAAGCAATGTCATTGAAAGACTTTGCTTTAAATGTAAATGTATTATTTTTAGCAAATAAATTAGA
>JAEEGL012207077.1_pt1 | contig 22825 bp, 20 predicted proteins | sample 9134231 | NCBI WGS metagenome assembly JAEEGL01 (sample SAMN16246548, study PRJNA631951) | gut metagenome | biome: gut microbiome; feature: rumen; material: fiber-attached | host: Bos | place: Iran: Karaj | collected 2018-10 | reverse complement strand
TGCCGACGGCGATCTTGCAGGCGTTCATGCCCACGGTGCCGCCGCCGAGGATGACCACGTTTGCCTTCGGGGTGCCGGGAACGCCCGCCAGCAGGATGCCCTCGCCGCCGAACTTCTTTTCCAGATACTTGGCGCCCTCCTGGATGGAGAGGCGGCCCGCGATCTGGCTCATGGGCGCCAGGCAGGGCAGGGAGCCGTCCGCCTCCTGGATGGTCTCGTAGGCCACCGCCTTCACGCGGCCCCGCAGCAGGGCGTCCATCTGCTCCTTGTCGGCCGCCAGGTGCAGGTAGGTATAGAGGATCAGCCCTTCATGGAAGAGCGGGTATTCCTCCGGCAGGGGCTCCTTCACCTTCACCATCATTTCCGACAGGTGCCACACGTCGGCGGCATTGTCGATCAGGGAAGCCCCCGCGTCCACATACTCGTTGTCGGTGAAGCCGGAGCCGAAGCCCGCGCCCTTCTCCATATACACATGGTGCCCCGCCTTGACGTAGGCCAGCACATTGTCCGGGGTCAGTCCCACACGGAACTCGTTGTTCTTGATCTCCTTCACGCAGCCGATCTTCAAAGTTCATTCCTCCTCATATCATATGCGGGCCGTGCCCGGTCTTATCGGTCGATCCGTGCGGCGAGGGCCAGCAGGGCCTCCCGCTCGTTCGGGGCTTCCCCTTCGATGACGGCGGTCAGCAGCCGCTGCAGGGTCTCCCCCATAGTCTTGCCGGGCTTCATGCCCGCGGCGATCAGGTCCCTGCCGCTCACCGCCAGGGTGGCCAGGGTGAAGCAGGGCTGTTCCGCCAGCAGCGCGTCCAGCGCAGCGGTGATCTCCTCCGCCCACGCATCCGCATCCCCCTGCGGGGAGGTGCCCTTGGCGGTCTCGTCGGCCCGGTGGACCTCGATCAGCTGCCGCACGGCCTCTTCGCCGAAGCGGTTCAGCAGGCGCAGGAGGGGCCTCCGCTCCGCCCGCATTTTGACGTCGTGCCACCGGATCAGCAGCAGGGCCCGTTCCCGGGTGGCGGTGTCGAAGTGCATGCGGTCGAAGAGGCTCGCGGCGATCTCCGCCGAGATCTTCTGGTGGCCGTAGGCGTGGCCCACGCCCTCCCCGTCGGTGAAGAAGGCGGCGGGCTTTCCCGCGTCGTGCAGGAGCATGGTCCAGCGCAGCAGCGGTTCCGGGGCGGCGGCCTCCACCGCCCGCACCGTGTGCTCCCAGACATCGTACCGGTGCCAGGGGCTGCGCTGGTCAAAGCCCACCATGGGCCTGAGCGGCGGGAAAACGTCCGTCACCACACCGGCGAAGTCCCGCAGGATCCGGGCCGCGTCCCTGCCGCAGAGGAGCTTTTCCGTCTCGACGCGGACGCGCTCCCCGGCCACCATCTCCACGTCCCCCGCCATGGCGCGCATGGCCGAGGCGGTGCCGGGCTCCACGGAGAAGCCGTAGCAGGCGGCGAAGCGCAGGCCCCGCAGGATGCGCAGGGCGTCCTCCCCGAAGCGCTCCCCGGGGTCCCCCACACAGCGGATGAGCCGCTTCTCCAGGTCCTCCCGTCCGCCGAAGAGGTCCGCCAGGCCTTTTTCTGGGTGCCAGGCCATGGCGTTGACGGTGAAGTCCCGGCGGCGCAGGTCTTCCGCGAGGTCCGCGGTGAAGGTCACGGTGTCCGGATGCCGGTGGTCGGTGTAGGCGCCGTCGAGCCGGAAGGTGGTGACCTCGTAGGGCCGGTGCCGCAGCATCACCGTCAGCGTGCCGTGCTTCAGCCCCGTCTCCACCACATGCCAGCCGGCGAAGGCTTCCGCCATCTCCTCCGGGCGGGCGTCGGTGCAGATGTCCCAGTCCTTGGGGGCAAGGCCCAGCAGCCCGTCGCGGACGCATCCGCCCACGAACCAGGCCTCGTGGCCGGCCTCGTTCAGCCGCCGGATCACCCGCAGGCCGTCTTCCGGGGGCGCGAGCCGCAGATCAGTCAACACGCTCACTCCCGACGAAGAACAGGGCCACCGTGCCCGGGCCGGAATGCGCGCCGATGGTGGAGCCGATGTCCGTGATCATCACCGGACCGTCCAGCTTCGGGAACATCTCCGTGACCAGATCCGCCAGGGCTTTGGCGTCCTCCGGGCAGTAGGAGTGGCTGATGATGCACTTGCCGCTGTAGTCGGCGCCGTTCTCGGCATAGCGCTCCATGTGCTCCGCCGTCACCCGGATGGCCTTGCGCTTGGTGCGGATCTTTTCCCGGGGGATCAGGCGGCCCATGAAGTCCACGTTCAGCAGGGGGCAAATGTTCAGCATCCTGCCCATGAAGCCGGAGACCTTGCCCACCCGGCCTCCCTTGATGTAGAAGGTCAGGTCGGTGGAGAAGAACCAGTGGTGGATCCGCTTTTTGTTGGCCTCCACCCAGGCGGCGGTCTCCTCGATGCCCATGCCCTCATCCCGCCGGTCCGCGGCCAGCAGGGTCAGCAGGCCGAAGCCGCCGGAGGCCGCGAGAGAGTCGACGACGATCAGTTTGCGCTCCGGATACCGGGGCCGAAGCCGGGCGACGGCCTCCTCCGCGGACTCGAAGGACGAGGTGATGCCGCTGGAGAGCACCAGGTGCAGCACATCCTGTCCGTCCTTCAGGAAGCCCTCGAAATAGGCCTCGTATTCGTCGGCATTCAGGCGGCTGGTGTGGGTCTCCGCGCCGTGGATCATGGCCTCGTAGAAATCGGGGTAGGAAACGGTCCTGCCCAGATCGTCGGGGTACTCCCTGTCCCCGAGACGGTAGCGGAAACTGATAAAGCGGATGCCGCGGCGATCCAGCACCTCCCGGGGCAGATCCGCGGCGGAGCAGCAGCTGAGAATGAAGCCCATGCGCATCATCGTCCTTTCTGACGGTCATGTCCAACGCATCCATGATACTCCAAATCCACCCCCGCCGCAAGGGTTTTTTGCCGGGCCGCGCTTTGCTCTCCGACGGCGGGACCGCGTTCACAGGGTCCCCGCTATGTTCTCCCTATCCCGCCCGCGCAGGCGGTCCGCCCAGGTCTCGATCACGCGGAAGGTCTCCTTCAGCTGTCCTTCCCGGGCGACCTCCCGCCAGCGGGCGGAGAAAAGGCGGAACCAGGTCTCCAGTTCGCCGGCGACGGCCGTGCCCCGGTCCCGCGGCCCGAAGGCCGCGCAGTCTCCCGCCCGCTCGAGGATATCGATGCCCTCCGCGGCGATGTGGGCGGCCCGCAGCATCTCCCGGCCGCATTCGTTCAGGGACGGGGCTGTGCGGTTCAGGTCGGCCAGGGCCGCCGCGATCTCCCGGGAGGGTGTGAGATCCGGTTGCCGGCCGGCCTGCCGCAGCCCGGCCAGGTGGCGGTCCCGCACCGCGCCGTCCTCCGCCTCGGCCCACAGCACCGCATCCCACCAGGAAAAGCGCTCACAGGCGGAGATCCGCAGCAGGGCGTCCATGGCCTCCGCGCCTCCGGGGCCGTACAGCAGGCGTCCCGCGCGGCGGTACAGTTCTTCCGCGTCCGTCTCGCCGGGATCCCAGGCAAAGGCCGCGCCGCAGGCGATGCCGGGCAGGGCCAGGAGGGGATCGCACAGGTGGCCGAAGTCGCCCCAGTCGGTGTTGAGGATGCCCAGCGCCCCGTATTTCAGCCCGTAGCCGCTCATGGCCCGGATGTTGCGGAAGGCGGTGCCGTAATCCGGGATCAGCCGGTTCCAGCTCGAGATGCCGGGGCACATCATCTGCGGGAGGCCGGTCCGGGCGATGGCCGCGGCCTGCGCCTCCTCCACGTCGGCGGCGTAGCCCCAGTTCAGGCAGACCGTGCCCTCCGGGAGGCGGACCGCGGTCTCCGGCTGCCGCAGGAGGATGTCGCCCCAGAACTGCGGGGTGACGCCCTGCTCCAGCAAATGCCGGCACAGCGCGGCCACAAAGCCGATGTACAGCTCCTTCTCGCCCGTCCCGGAGGCGGCCGAGCGGCCCTTGCCCAGATCAAAGGTCTCGTCGCAGCAGATGTTGAAGCGGCGGCTGGTGAACAGGGCCCGGTATTCGTCGATCAGGCCGAGGGCGAAGGGCAGGCTCCGGGGATCGGCGGGATTCAGGGTGTGGTGCAGCATCATGTCCGCCATGAGGAAGCGGGGCCGGTCCGCGCCGGGGAGCTCGGACAGGGCCTCGTTGGTGCGGGTGGACAGCATCCGCTGCATGTGCCCGAAGCAGGCCAGGGCCGGCACCAGCTCGATGTGCAGGTCCCGGCAGTAGGCGTCCAGCTCCAGGATGTCCTCCGCGGTCAGGGGGGTGTCCCCGCGCCAGGCCTCGCTCTGCCCGCGGAAGAGGTAGGTGTGCTCCACATACAGCTGCCACTCGTTGATCTTCAGCAGGGCCAGCGTGTCCGCCGTGCGCTTCAGCTGCGCCAGGGTCGGCACCCGGCCCCGGGACACGTCCAGCAGGTAGCCACGCCGTGCGAAGCGCGGGGCGTCCCCGATCTCCAGGCAGGGCAGCGCGCCGCCGTGGAGCCGCACCAGCTGGGCCAGCGTCATCACGCCCCACTGCAGGGCTTCCGGGTCCCGACCCGTGATGCCGATGCCGTCCGGGAGGATCCGCAGGCGGTACGCGATCTCCCGGGGCGTAAGGTCCGGGTCGCAGCGCAGCGCCAGGCCCCCGGGCGTCCCGCTCCGCAGGATCGGCAGCTCCAGGCCGGCGGCTTCCCGGATCTCGCGCTGCAGGAAACGCGCCGCCGTCATGCTTTCGGCGGGCGCGTCCGCCAGGGTGACGGACATGCCGCAGCGAAGGACGAACGTCCCCTCCAGCGGCTGCGTGTGCAGAGGTCTCGGCAGCAGTTCCATGCGGTTTTCATCTCCTGATCCTCGTCGGTGTTCCGGTTTGGAAGAATTATAGCAAATCGCCCGTACCGGCGCAAGACCGCCCTTTTCCAAGCATATGTTAAGTTTCCGTAACAAAGACTTAATCAAAACGAAAAATACTCTTGCGGTTGTGAAGGATCTACGCTATAATGTATGCGGGTATCTGTATCCGGACAGGAAAGACCGCAGAACCGGAATGGGAGAGATCGCCATGATTCGGAGAATGACCGCTTTGCTGCTGACGCTGGCGCTTTGCGCCTTTTGCGCTTCCGCTCTCGGGGCGGACAACGGGGCGGACCCGCTGTCCTGGGTGGAGCTTCAGGAATGGGCCGAGGGGCTGCTGGAGATGAGCGAGGGCATGGAGCCCTACAACGACCCCTCCGATCCCGCATCCTACACCGACGACGGGTACGCCTTCGTCTATGATTTCGGCACGCTGTACTTCAGCCAGCCCAACCGGGACAGCGGCAGCGTGCTGCAGGCGGCCGTGGTGTATGACGACGCGGTGGCGGCGCCCCGGGGCACCAACACGCTGTTCACCCTGCAGCGCCTGCTGGACAGCTATTATAATGAAAACCCGCATCTGGACGGCAGCCGGGAGGAAGCCTGCCTGTACCTGGGCGGCACGCTCTCCGACGGGATCTGGTGGGGCATGGTCCAGCGGGACGGCCAGTGGGTGGACACGGTGCAGTACGCCGTGCACATGCCCCTGGAGGACGGCCGCTACACGGACGCCGGTCTGGTGTACACCCTGCAGCAGAACACCGTGGTGGCCGTGCGCGCCTACGGTCTGCAGCGGCGGGTCACGGCGGACGAGGTCAGCGCGGAGACCGAGAGCATCGAGGCGGCTTCCCGGCTCTCCGGCTACACCCTGGTCCCCTCCTCCGCGGACGGAGCGTCCCTGTCGCCCTTCGAGGAGGACGATCTGCACTTTGCGGGCATCGACTTCCTGACCTGCACGCCCGAGGAAGCCCTGGAGGTCCTCGGCGCTCCCGACTTTGAGGACGCGCCGGAGGACGGCGGCGAGGCGCTGTTCGTCCTGGGCTACGAGGACTGCGAGCTGGTCTTTCTCACCGGCGCCGACGGCAGCCGGACCCTGCGCTCCTTCAGCATCACCGGCGGCACCCTCGAGGGGCCCCGCGCGCTGCGGGTGGGAGACAGCCTGACCCTGGCCACCCAGCGCTTCCGCTTCGGCGAGGGGGGCCTGGAGGGCAATGTGGAGACCCTGTACGGCACGCCCGGCCGGGGAAGCTGGGCCACCGCCGAGTACGGCGACAACGCCGACGCCATCCTGCGCTACGGCCTGACCCTGGCGGACGGCCGGCAGGTGGTGCTGATGGTCACGATCGAGATGTTCGACGTGACGGACGTCACCGTCTACATCCCCTGATGCGGCAGCCGCGCCGCTGTGAGGTTTCGGTATGAAGGCTGATCTGAACTGCCCGGCGGAAGTCTGGCGCTGCCGGCTTCCGGATAAGGCGGAGGAACCCTGCGAGATCACGATGTACAACCTGGGCGGCGATCCCGTCGCCGCGGTGGAACTGATGCTGATCTTCACGGATGCCTCCGGGAAAGAGCTGCAGCGGCTGGTGGAGCGCCGCCATGAAGTGGAGGGCGTCCCGGGCCAGTCTTTTCCCGTGCTCCTGTCCATCCCCCCGGAGATGCTGGAGCCCCGCCCGGAGCGGGTGGAGGTCAGCGTCGAGAAGCTGTGGTTCGCCGACGGCCTGGTCTGGCGGAAGAGCCGGGACAGCCTCATCGAATACCGGACCAACGCCCTGCGCCGGGGCCGCGCGCTCAACACCCTGCGCTACATCGCCGGAGACGACGCCATCGGGTATCCGGTGCTGGCCGAGACCCACTGGCTGTGCGTCTGCGGGCGGCCCAACGCGCTGACGGGCGAGGCCTGCGTCCGCTGCGGAAGGCTCCGGGCCGACGTGTTCACCCACTTCAACCGGGACGCCGTGGCCGAAGCCATGGCACGGCAGGAGGAGCGGCTGGCCAAGGCCACGGAGGCATCCGACCGCCTGGGCTCCGGCAGCACCGACGATCACGTGCGGCGGAACCGGCACCGGGTCCGGAAGACTTTTGTCCTGCTGGCGGCGCTGGCCCTGCTGGCCGGAGGCGGATACCTGGCCTGGACCCGCTGGTGGCAGCCGCTGCAGGCTTACCGCGCCGCCGCTGCCGATCTGGATGCCGGACGCTTCGACGAGGCCGCGGAGGCCTTTGCCGGCATGGGCGATTACCGGGACGCCGGGGAGCTGGCGAAGGAAGCCGCATACCGCAAGGCCCACGCCCTGCTGAGCGAGGGGAAGGCGGATGCCGCCTGGGCCGCCTTCCTCGCCCTCGAGGGCTACAAGGACAGCGCGGCCATGGCCAGGCAGGCCGAATACCAGCAGGCGGTCGGTCTTCTCAACGAAGGCCGCACCACCGAGGCGCGGGCCGCCTTTGTGCGCCTGGGGAGCTACGGCGACAGCGAATCCATGATCCTGCGCTGCGATTACCAGCGGGCCGTGGGGCTCTTCGAGGGCGGGAGCTGGGAGGAAGCCTACGCCGCTTTCGGCGCGCTCGGCGATTATGAGGATGCCGCGGAACGGCAGCCCCTGTGCCTGTACACCCCGGGCATCCGGGCCATGGAGGCCGGGGACTACGAAGCCGCGCTGGCCTGGCTGCAGCGGGAGGAGCTGCGGGACTATGCCGACACCGCGGAGAGGATCCGGGAGGTCTATTACCGGCAGGGAGAAGCCCTTTACGAGGCCGGGGACCCCCTGGCCGCCGGCGAGGCTTTCGCAAAGGCCGGCGACTATTCCGACGCGGGCGAGCGGGTCGTGGCCTGCATCTACAGCCCCGCCGTGGAGCTGCAGGAGGCGCATGACTGGCTCGCCGCCGCCGACCTGTTCGCCATGATCCCCGGAAAGCTGGACGCGGACGAGCGCCGGCACGCCTGCGTCATGGCCGCCGCCCGGGAGCAGGCAGACGCTCATCAGTGGGCCGCCGCCCGCGGGATCCTGGAGCGCCTCCCGGCGGACGACGCGGAAGCCGCAGAGCTTCGGGACCGGTGCCTGTACGAGGACGCCTGCGCGTACCAGAAGGATCTGGAATACAGCGCGGCCCTGCAGCTGCTGATCCTCCTGCCCGAGGACTATGAGGACGCGGCCGAACGCAGGCAGGAATGCATGTACCAGCTGGCCCGGGCCGCCGCGCGCAGGGGCGAATACGGCGTGGCCGCCGCGGGCTTCGAGGACCTGGGGGACTACCGGGACAGCCGGAGCCGGGGCAAGGATGCCCGCTACGCCGAGGCCCTGGCGCTGCTGGAGGACGGAGACTATGCCTCCGCGTGGGAGACCTTCCACACCCTGGGCGCCTACCGGGACGCGCCGCGGAAGGCCATGCAGGCCCGCTACCGGCAGGCCCTGGCCCTGGAAGCCGCCGGCTCCCTCCCCGAGGCCGAAGCGATTTATGTGGAACTGGGCGATTACGAGAACGCCCCCACGCAGCTCAAGCAGGTGCGCTACCGCATGGCGCAGCAGATGTTTGAGAACGGGGACTATACGGGGGCCAAGGAGCGCTTCTCGGCCCTGGGGAGCTACGCGGACTGCCCCACCCGGGTCAAGGCCTGCGACTACGCCATGGCCGAGGCGCTGCTGGCGGAGGGCAGCAGGCGCGCCGCCGCCGACCGCTTCCTGGGCCTGGGGGACTATCTGGACGCCCCCGAGCGCGGCCGCGGGCTGCTCTACGGTCTGGCGGGCGACGCGCTGGCGGCGGGGAACCTCACCGAAGCGGCGTCCCTCTACACCATGCTGGGTGATTACGAGGACAGCGCCGAACGCCTGCGGGAGATCCAGCAGCAGGTCTACGGGAATCCCGGGGAGCTGGCCCGGGCCGCCATGGAAAAGGGCGAGTATGCCGCCGCGGCCTGGATGCTGGACACCGTGGTGCAGCGGGACGTGCCCGCGGAATACGCGTGGGTCCGGGACCTGCACCGGCAGGCCTGCCTGGCGGAGGCCACGCGGCTGACGGAGAGCGGCGATCCCGACCTTCGGGAGCAGGCATACCCCTATCTGCAGCGCTGCGCCGACACGCCGGAGGGGAAGGCCATGCTGGAGAGCCGCACGGCCTGGCGGGTGCTGGGGACCTGGCAGAACGAGGACCGCACCCACACCATGATCCTCCGCAAGAACGGCACGCTCTCCGAGGACGGGCTCTCCCGGTCCTACGAGATCCTGGATTACACGCTGCGGATCGACGGAGCGGACGCCTTCAAGCTGGTGCAGATCACCGGCGACACCCTGCTGCTCCGGGATATCCGCGGGGGCGAGGAGACGGTCCTGCGGCTGTTCCGTTCGGCGCCGGATGAGCGTCAGCCGATCCCCCGGGCGGACTTTGCCACCCTGACGGACCTGCCGGAAGAGGCGGAGCCGGAGACGCCGGCCGCGGAAGAGGTCCCGGAGGATGGGACCGAAGCCGGGGGGCCGTCCCCTCTCCCGGGATCCGACGCCGGCGAAGACGGCCCGGGACCCTCTGAAAGCGGGACGTGAGCGGCCCCGCACCATCCTTTATCCTATCCTGCATAACGGGAGGACACCGGAAATGCGACAGTATGTTTCGGAAGCGGTGATCCGGCGGCTGCCGGCCTATTACCGCCATCTGTGCGCGCTCGAGGCGGAGGGCGTCCTTCAGATCTCATCCGGCGATCTGGGAGAACGGATGCGCCAGACGCCCTCTCAGATCCGCCAGGATATCAACTGCTTCGGCGGGTTCGGGCGGCAGGGCTACGGCTACAACGTGACCGAACTGAAGAACGAGATTCGCCGGATCCTGGGGCTGGACGAGGAGCACGCCATGATCATCATCGGGGCCGGCAGCATCGGCTCCGCCGTGGCCCACTATCCGAGCTTCGTCCGCGAGGGATTCCGGACGCTGGCCCTGTTCGACATCGACCCGGCCAAGATCGGCACCACGGTCAACGGGATCCCCGTTCTGTCCATGGACAGCCTGCCGGACTGGCTGAAGACGAACCGGGCGGACATCGCCGTGCTGGCGGTGCCCGCGGACCGGGCGGAGGACGTATGCGGCCGGCTGGAGGCCTGCGGGATCGGCGCCGTGTGGAACTTCGCTCCGGTGGATCTGGAGGGCAAGGGCGGCGGCGCGGCCATCGTCAACGTGCACATGAGCGACAGCCTGCACATCCTCTCTTACAAGATGCGGCACCGGTGAGGAGCTTCCCGGCGGCGTGAACGGAGGCATCTGATGAAACGTATTCGCGAGCCCCTGGGCCGGAGCAAGCAGCTCGTCCGGCGGGAGCTGCTGACTGTGGAGGAGCGCAACCGGCACGTCCGGGTGGAAGCGCCTCCCAAACGGAAGCACACGGCGCTGTGGTGCATCGTGGCGGTGCTGAGCCTGATCGGAACGGCGGCCTGCGGGCTGGTCATGCTGGAGGTCTCCCGGGGGGAGAAGGCTTTCTTCGCGGTGATCGACGGGGAGATCGTGCGCCGGGACGATCATGCGGTCAGCGCCTTCCGGGCCGCGAAGGCCGAAGAGCAGCGTCTCCGCTCGGAGCAGAACGGGATCATGTCCGGCGGCACGGGCGAGAACGACGCGGCCCGCTGGCCCACGCTGGCGTCTTACCAGGGGCGCTTCACCCCCGGCATCTTCATCGACGGCCTGGACGTCTCCGGGATGACCGTGGAGGAAGCCCGCGCCGCCCTGCTGAAGATCCCCGCCGAGGGAGGCGGCGAATTCTCCGTCACGGTGAATGTGAGCGGGACGATCTACACCATCGGATCGGACCGGGTGCCCATGACCCGGAACATCGATGAAGTCCTGCAGAGCGCCTGGATCTACGCCTGGGAGGACATGCCCTGCACCGACCTCTCCGGCGCCAACACCCTGCGGCCGGCGGAGCAGCTGGAGGGCGAGACCCCCTTCGAGACCCGGCTGCGCAGCCTGCGGGAATCCCGGGCGGGCCGGGAGGAGGCCCTGGACGAGACGGAAGCCTTGCTGAAGGCCCGGGCGGAACAGCCCGTGCATTTCCAGACGGAACTGACCTATGACCGGGCGGCCATCCGCGTCTTTGCGGACGACATCGCCGCGGCCTCCACCGTGGAGCCCGTGGACGCGGAGATCGTTTCGTTCGACACCGTGACCCTCGGCTTCACCGTGGCGCCCGACCACGACGGCACCAGCCTCGACGGAGAGCAGGTGTGCGAGGCCGTGCTGGCCTGCCTGGACCGGGGAGACCTGTACGGGACCGTATACATCACCCCGGAGGTCACCCACGCGGCGGTCACCGGGACGGAGCTGGCAGCCCGGCTGGGGCGCATCTCCACCTTCACCACGAAGACCACCTCCAACGCCAACCGCAACACCAACATCCGCATCAGCGCCAACGCCATCAACGGGCACTGCGTGATGCCCGGGGAGAGCTTCTCCTTCAACATGACCGTGGGGCGGCGCAGCGAGCGGCAGGGCTACAAGCCCGCCCCCGCCATCTCCGGCGGCCAGAGCGTGGACGAGGTGGGCGGCGGCGTGTGCCAGACCTCCTCCACCCTGTTCAACGCCGTGGCCCGGGGCAACTTCGAGATCGTGTCCCGCAGCCCCCACGCCTGGCCCTCCAGCTACGTGGAGAAGGGGATGGACGCCACCGTGGACTGGCAGAGCCCGGACTTCGTCTGGCGCAACAACACCGAGTACCCGGTCTGGATCTGGGCCCACTATGAGGACCGGCAGATCACCGTTTCCCTCTACGGCGTGACTCTGGGGGACGGGGTGTACATCGACCTGGAGAGCGTGGTGGTCGAGACCATCCCCGCGCCCGTGGGCATCGCCCGCCGCCAGAACCCCGAGCTCCCCGCCGGCACCAGCAAGCAGGTCATCAAGCCCCGCCCCGGCTACAAGGTCGAGACCTGGCAGGTGTGGAAGCGGGACGGCTACGAGCTCAGCCGCAACCTGCTGTGTACCTCCACCTACAAGGCGTATCAGGAGACCTGGGAATACAACTGAGATCCGGGGACGATGCCGCGTGCGGCCGGGCAGCCGTCATCCCGCGATCGGACAGGGGGTGTTGTCATGGGAGAGAAGCAGCCGCGCCGCCCGTCGGTCCGGCGGGTGATCCGGATCATCCTGACGGTGCTGTGCTTTGCAGCGCTGGCCGCGGTCTTCTTCGTCATGGCCATCCTCATCGATCCGCAGGAGGAGGACCCGGTCCGGAACGCGGCGCCGCTCGCCAGCCCCGGACCGTCCCAAACCCTCCGGAGCGAGGACGAGCTGGACCTCCTGCTGGACGCGTTCCCCGCTCCCGTGCTCATGGCCGCGCCGAACGGCGATCTGTCCCTCACCGCGGGGCACATGGAGGACGTGGCAGTGTCCGGGGGATACGCGCGGGTGCTGACGCTGGTCTACCGCTCCTCCGGCGGCACGGAGATCACCGTCCGCAGCATCTGGCCCGCCGGGGCGGACGGGGCCCTTGAACGGGAGGGCTGGCGCATCAGCGGCATCGCCGGGCAGAGCGTGGCGGGCATGGAAAGCATCCGGCTGGAAAAGGCAGACCGCCTGCGGCTTCAGTGCCGGGGAACGGCCGCCCTGTACACCGTGGAGACGGACCCCGCCGCCGGGGACGCGCTGGCCGCGCTGCTGCGGCCCCTGCAGCTGACCGCCGAGTGACGTCCCTCCCCTCCCCCATCCCACGCAAGGAGGCCTTCAGCATGAAAACCGGGAAGAACGGCACACGTTTCCGGGACAGGCTGCAGCGGTATATGCTGCGGCCCTTTATCCACATGACCTTCACCCGCTTCCTGCTGGCCCTGACTGCGGGACTGCTGATCCCCTTTTTCCTGAACGACGCCGCGGGCCAGGACCTGCGGGAGAGCTGCTTTCTGGTCCTGACCTTCCTCTTCGCCCTGCTGGCCCTGATCGCCTGGCTGCGGCTGGACGGGGTGAAGCTGCCCAAGCTCATGATGCTGCGCGTCAACCCGAGGAAAAAGCCCACCCGCTCCTACGGCGACATGGCGGACTGGATGGATGAGGAGCCCCAGATCGTCTTCGAGGACCTGGAGGACGATGAGAAGGACATCTGCCTGCTCGGGGCGGACCTGGTGTGCATGATCGGCATGCTGGCGGCGGCGCTCATCGTGGGCTGAGGATCCGGCCCGTGTCCTCCCCCGGAGCGCGGATCCGGCGTCAGTCGGAACATTTGCAAAGGAAAAGGAGCCCGTGAAGGACTCCTTTTTGCGTGCCGCGGACCGGGGACTTCAGTCGTTCGAATGTGCGTATCCCTTGCTGTTGACGCGGATGATGACAGTATTCTCGTCCTCGTCCCAGATGATCTCGGCATGGAGGGCCTTGCGGAGGAAGCCGGCGGAGACATACCACTTGCCGTTCTCCGAGACCACGTCGCCCTGATCCACCGCGATGGGGCTGCCGGCGTCGGTCACCCCGAAGGCGTCGGTGTAGCTCCGGTCGCCGGTGCGCATGGGCCGGAAGACTTCCAGCATGCCGCCGTCCAGGTCGAAGCCCTCGGCCTGCAGGCTGAAGTTCTCGCCGCCGTCGGAGACCAGGGTCCAGCCCGCCGCTTCCGCCAGCTCATCCAGGGAGAAGACCAGTTCCTCGCCTCGCAGCCACATCTGCGGCGCGCTGTTCGGATAGCCCTCGTGGGCCACGGTGATGCTCTCGCCGTTGTAGAGCACGGTATGCAGGTGGATGGCATCCCAGGAACCGGTGCCGTTCTCGGGCACGGGGATCAGCCCGCCCGGTCCGGGGGTCGCCGTGGGCACGGGGCTGGGGGTGATCACCGCCAGGTTGGGGATCACGTTGGGATCCTCGAACAGCTTCGTCAGCGTGGCCGGGCCGGCCTCGCCGTCCCGGGTCAGGCCGTTGGCCTTCTGGAACGCCAGCACCGCCGCGTAGGTCTGATAGCCGAACTCGCCGTCGATGTTGCCGTTGAGGTAGCCCAGTTCCGACAGCCGCTGCTGCATCCGCCGCACATCATCGCCCTTGTCGCCCCTGCGCAGGATGCGATAGCTGCGGTTCGGCGTGATCTCGGGCGCGGGCGCGGGCGTGGGCGTGGGCGTCGCCGCGGGAGCGGGGGTGACGACCGTGAAGCCGCCGGGAGCGTCGGGCTCGGGCGTCGCGGTGACGAACACGGCCGTCGGCGCGGGGGTCGCCGTCGGCATCTGTTCCGGAGGCACAGCCACGGTCACCGCCGTGGAATAGCTGACCGCCATAAAGAGCAGCAGCGATTGAATCAGATCCATGGGACGCTCCCTTCTCCGTCTCGGATGGAGACGCGGATGTGCAAGATCGGGGCGGGAAGGGGATCGCCCGCCTGCCATGCCATTCTACCACAAGTCCGGGCGGATCACAACCGTCCCGGCCGGAAACGATGGTCCGGCGGCACGGGATATTTTGCGGTGTCACAGGCCGGGCTGCGCGCCCATCCCCCCTGCCTCCCCTTCCCGAGGGAAGGAGAGGTCACAGAGAGCTGCCGGGGGACGCTTTCCCGCGGGAAAGCGTCCCCCGGACCCCCTTGAAAGACGCAGGCCCCGCGGGTGGGGGCTGCGGGCCCGCGCATCCTGTCCTCCTTCCCTCGGGAAGAGGGCAGGATGATCCGTTTGGCGATCGCCTGCCGTCACAGGCAAGGGGCGGCCTCAACCGTTGCGATGCCGTCTTGATTTTTCCGCCAAAATGGGGTATGTATGAAGCATAGAATACCGGGAGGACAACGGGATGCTGGGTTATGACACCATCGCGGAGCTGGTCGCCGGGGCGGAGAGCCGCGGCTGCACCATCGGCGAGCTGGCCCTGCGGGACCAGGCGGAGGCCATGGAACAGCCGGAGCTCGAGCTGTTCGAGAAAATGGAACTGGACTACATGGTCATGGAGAAGTCCGTGGCGGAAGGGATGCGGGAGGACCGGCGCTCCATGTCCGGGCTCACGGGCGGCGAAGGCCGGCGAATGGCGCGGTACGCGGAGCAGGGAGGCGGCCTGCTGGGTCCCCAGGTCAGCCGGGCCGTGAGCCGTGCCCTGGCGGCGGCCTGCTGCAACGCCTCCATGGGGCGGATCGTGGCCGCGCCGACCGCCGGCAGCTGCGGCATCCTGCCCGCCTGCCTGGTGACCATGCACGAGGACCGGGGCGTGCCGCTCGAGCGCATCGTGACGGCCATGTTCACCGCCGGCGCCGTCGGCATGGTGATCGCGAAGAAGGCCGGAGTGGCCGGCGCCCAGGGCGGATGCCAGGTGGAATGCGGCAGCGCCGCCGCCATGGCCGCTGCGGCCCTGACGGAGTTGAACGGGGGGACGCCCCGGCAGTGCGCCGACGCCTGCGCCATTGCCCTGGTTAACCAGATGGGGCTGGTGTGCGACCCGGTGGCGGGGCTGGTGGAGATCCCCTGCATCAAGCGCAACGCCGCCGGTGCGATGATCGCCTTCTCCGCCGCGGACATGGCCCTGGCCGGCATCCCCGCCTATATCCCCGCGGATGAATGCATCGAGGCCATGCGCAAGGTGGGGGACGCGCTCCCCGACACGCTGAAGGAGACCGCCCTGGGCGGTCTGGCGGCGACCCCCACCGGGCTGAAGCTGAGGGAACAGGTCTTCGGCAGGCCCGGCGCGTGATGCCGGCCCTGTACAAATCCCGCCCGATGCGGTATAATGCCGCCGAACCCATATATCAGAGAGGAGATGCGCCATGCCATCCGAAAGCTTCCGCTATATCGGCGTCAACGACCATGAGATCGACCTGTTCGAGGGCCAGTACGAGGTGCCCGCGGGGATGAGCTACAACAGCTGGATCATCCTGGACGACAAGGTCTGCGTGATGGACACCGTGGACCGGGCCTTCGCCGCCGAATTCACGGAGAAGGTGAAAGCCGCCCTGGGGGACCGCACCCCGGACTATCTGGTGGTGTCCCATGTGGAGCCCGACCACGCGTCCTCCCTGCAGTCCTTCCTGGACCTGTATCCCGGCGTGACCCTCGTGGGCAACGCCAAGACCTTCCAGCTGCTGGACAACTACTTCATGCTGGGCGAGACGAAGAAGCTCACCGTGAAGGAGGGTGAGACCCTGCCCCTGGGCGCCCACACCCTGCGCTTCGTCATGGCCCCCATGGTCCACTGGCCGGAAGTCATGCTCAGCTATGAGGAGACGGAGAAGGTCCTCTTCTCCGCCGACGCCTTCGGGCAGTTCGGCGCGCTGGACGACATGCCGGAGTGGGACGACGACGAAGCCCGCCGCTACTATCTCAACATCGTCGGCAAGTACGGCACGCAGGTGCAGGCCGTGCTGAAGAAGGCCGCCGGGCTGGAGATCGCGGAGATCCTCCCCCTGCACGGGCCGGTCCTGACGGGCGAGGCCGTCGCCCACGCGGTGGAGAAGTACGGCGTCTGGGCATCGTACGCGCCGGAGGACGAGGGCGTGTTCATCGCCTACGCCTCCCTCCACGGCAACACCGCCGCGGTGGCGGAGCGGCTGGCGGACATCCTCGATCAGCGGGGCTGCCCCGACGTTGTGCTGGCGGACCTGGCCCGGGTGGATCCCGCCGAAGCCCTGGCCTGCTGCTTCCGCTACGGGAAGATCGTCCTCTGCGCCTCCACCTACAACGCGGGGCTCATGCCCTTCATGGAGGACTTCCTGCACCACCTGAAAGCCAAGAACTGGCAGAAGCGCACCGTGGGACTGGTGGAGAACGGTTCCTGGGCTCCCATGGCGGCCAAGGTCATGAAGGAAGCCCTGGCCGGGATGAAGGACATCACCGTGCCGGAGCCGACGGTCACCGTCAAGGGCGCGCCCAAGGCCACGGACGTCCCCCAGCTGGAAGCGCTGGCCGAAGCGCTGCTGGCCTGATCCGTCTTCCGCGGCCAGAAATGACGATTCAGCCCCGCAGATGATGTTTTCGGGCAAAAGCCCTCGCGCGGCCGTCCGTTCCGTGCTATGCTGAGACCGTCAGCAGTCCCCGGCCGATCCCGCGGCACGCGGGGCCTGCGCCGCGCTCAATCTCACTCACGTCCAGGAGGTGGATCCCATGCTCGACTTCATTCTCGCCAACCTGCCAGCGCTGATCTGCGCGCTGGTGGGCATCGGTCTCCTCATCCTCGAGGTCTTCATCCCGGGCTTCGGCCTGGCCGGCATCTCCGGCATCGTCCTGGAGATCGTCGCCGTGGTGCTGATGGCCCGGAAGGAGGGCGCCACGGCCGCCACGATCCTGGCCCTCATCGCCGTCGCCGTCGCGGTCCTGCTGCTGACGATCTCCCTGCGATCCGCTTCCAAAGGCAGGATCAGCCGGAGCGACATGGTGCTGAACGGCACCGAGCAGGGCTTCACGGCAGCGGATGATCTGCAGGATCTGCTCGGTCAGGAGGGCGAGGCCGTCACGGTCCTGCGCCCCGCCGGCATCGCCCTCATCGGCGGCGAGCGCATCAATGTCCAGACCGACGGGGAGTTCATCCCCGTGGGGACCCCCGTCACCGTCACCCGGGTGGAAGGCAGCAAGGTGCTGGTCCGCTCCGCCGGGGGACCGTCTCAGAACGCATAAAGGAGGATTTCGCCATGTTCATCAGCACCGCATACGCCGCAGGAAGCGGGGTCTCCAAGGGAGGACCGGATCCGCTGCTCATCGTCGTCATCGCCGTAGTGGTCATCCTGCTGCTGGTCCTGTTCCGCTTCATCCCCGTGGGCATGTGGATCCGCAGCGTCGCCAGCGGCGTACACATCTCCTTCCGGTCCCTCATCGGCATGAAGGTCCGGCGCATCAAGCCCGAAAAGCTGGTGTATCCGCTGATCAAGGCCACCAAGGCCGGCCTCGAGCTGAACATCACCCAGCTGGAGACCCACTATCTCGCCGGCGGCAACGTGGACAGGGTCATCAACGCCCTGATCGCCGCCCAGCGGGCCAACATCCCCATGGCCTTTGAGAAGGCCTGCGCCATCGACCTGGCGGGCCGCGACGTGTTCGAGGCCGTGCAGATGTCCGTCACCCCCAAGGTCATCGAGACACCGGTCGTGGCGGCCATCGCCAAGGACGGCATCGAGCTCCGGGCCAAGGCCAGGGTCACCGTCCGCACCAACATCGAGCGTCTGGTGGGCGGCGCCGGCGAAGAGACCGTCATCGCCCGTGTCGGCGAGGGCATCGTCACCACCGTCGGCTCGGCCGAGACCCACAAGCAGGTGCTGGAGAATCCCGACCTGATCAGCCGCACCGTGCTGAGCAAGGGCCTGGACGCGGGCACCGCCTTCGAGATCCTCTCCATCGACATCGCGGACGTGGACGTGGGCCGCAACATCGGCGCCCAGCTCCAGATGGACCAGGCCGAGGCCGACCGCCGCATCGCCCAGGCGAAGGCGGAGGAGCGCCGCGCCATGGCCGTCGCCCACGAGCAGGAGATGAAGGCCAGCGTGCAGGAGATGCGCGCCAAGGTCGTCGCGGCCGAGGCCGAGGTGCCCAAGGCCATGGCCGCCGCGCTGCGCGATGGCAAGATGGGCGTCCTGGATTACTATCAGATGAAGAACACCATTGCCGACACCGAGATGCGCGAATCCATCGCCAAGGCCAGCACCGCCCCGGCGCAGCCCAACGCGTAAGGAAGCGCGGAACGACAAAGAAGGTGCCCCATGGAAGAGATCTTTGACATCCTGGGCTGCCTGGTCGTGATCGTCGGACTGATCGCCAGCGCCATCGGCGGTCTCGTCAACGCCGTGAAGAAGGGGCAGCAGACCGGCGCCGCGCAGACCCGGCAGACCGCTTCCCAGCGGCGCCCCCAGGTGCGGCAGCCGCAGGGCGGGCAAGCATCCGCCCCGAAGACCGTGCTGCCGCCCCGGGAGGAGACTGCCCACCGGGTGCTGCAGCCCAGCCTGCACGACCACAGCGGCATGTTCGCCGGCAGCATGAACGCCGACGACGGCACCGAGGGCAGCGATCCCCACGACCATGGCTTCGACCACGAGGTGGACGTCCCCAGCAGCCATTCCGCCGAGGAAATCAACCGCTCCCTGCGGGGCACGGAAGCACCCTCCGTCCCCGCCCCGCGCCTCGCCCTGAGCTTCTCCCCGCAGAACATCGCCTCGGCCTTCGTCCTGCAGGAAGTCCTCAGACGGCCGGGACAGCGGTGACCGTCACAGCGCCTGCCGCTCGCCGGCGGCGCTTTTCCTTGCCGTCGGACCCGGATCCCGGGATCCCGATGCCGGTTTCCTCCGGTCAGGAAGGCAGGAAAACCGGCACGGAGGTCGAATCATTCGCACGAACTCTGACATCAAAGGAAGCGATGGCATGAAAGCATCCCGCGAGGAGCGGATCGCGGCGCTGGACAGGGAGCTGGACGAGGCCAGGGCCGCGTACAGGAAAAAGAAAAAGGCCCTGAAAGAGCGGCGCAAGGCTGTCCGCAGGGAATGGACGGAGGAGGAGCTGACCGCGCACCGGGAGAAAAAACAGGCGCGCTCCGACCGGAAGGCGCTCCGCCGGGCGATCTCGGAGCCGCCGAAGCGGCCGCTCCTGGAAGAGATCGGCTGCAGCGTGAACCACGGAGCCGGCGCGGCGCTCGGCCTGGTGGCCCTGGCGCTGATGCTGGCAAAGGCGGACACGGGCGTGAAGGTTTTGTCCGCCTGCGTCTACGGCGGATGCCTGGTGCTGATGTTCCTGATGAGCTGCCTCTATCACGCCTTCCGGGCCGGGTCCACGGTGAAGTACATCTGGCGGCGGTTCGACTACTGCTCCATCTATCTGCTGATCGGGGGCACGATCACGCCCGTGCTTTTGCTTCTGGCGGGAGGGACCGCGGGGACTGTCCTCTGCGCCGTCATGTGGGCGCTGATCGCCGTGGGCATCACCTTCGTGGGGGTCTTCGGACCGATGGTGGTGCGGGGGCTGCACTTCGCCCTGTTCTTCACCATCGGCTGGAGCGCGGTGGTCTTTCTGCCGAAGATGTGGGGCGCCTCCCCCGTGCTCTTCGGGCTGATCCTCGCAGGCGGCCTGGCCTACACCCTCGGCATGATCCCCTTCGTGAAGAAGACCCGGGGCGCCCATTTCATCTGGCACTTCTGCGTGCTGGCCGGAGCGGCGCTGCAGTGGGCCGGGATCTGGCTGTACCTGTTCTGACGCGCCGACGGATCCCCCTTGACCCGAGGGGCGGTTGGTGCTATCATCACCCCGTACTTGATCCCGACGACGCGAAAGGAGTCTTCCCGATGAGCGATGTCCGCCCCGCATCCATGAAACGCATCACGACCCCGGAACTCGCTGAACAATTCATCGACGAACAAATCGCCGCGATCCGAGCCCAGGTGGGCGGCGGCAAGGTGTTGCTGGCCCTGTCCGGCGGCGTGGACTCCTCGGTGGTGGCGGCCCTGCTGATCCGCGCCATCGGGCAGAACCTGGTGTGCGTGCACGTCAACCACGGCCTGCCGCGCAAGGGCGAGCCCGAGCAGGTGGTGCAGGTCTTCCGCAACGAGCTGGGCGCGAACCTGGTCTATGTGGACGCGGTGGACCGCTTTCTGGACAAGCTGGCGGGCGTCAGCGACCCGGAGACGAAGCGCAAGATCATCGGTGCCGAATTCATCCGCGTGTTCGAGGAAGAGGCCCGCAAGCAGGATGGCATCGGCTTCCTGGCCCAGGGCACGATCTATCCCGACATCACCGAGAGCGTGGGCGTGAAGGCGCACCACAACGTGGGCGGCTTGCCCGATGACCTGAAGTTCGAGCTGGTGGAGCCCGTCAAGTTCCTCTACAAGGATGAGGTCCGCGTGGTGGGAAAGGCCCTCGGTCTGCCGGACGGCATGGTCTACCGTCAGCCCTTCCCCGGCCCCGGCCTGGGCGTGCGCTGCGTCGGCGCCATCACCCGCGACCGTCTGCAGGCCCTCCGCGAGGCCGACGCCAGCGTCCGCGAGGAGATCGGCAAGCTGCCCGAGACCCCCTGGCAGTACTTCTGCGCCATCCCCGACTTCCGGTCCACCGGCATCAAGTATGTGGATGGCAAGGGTGAGCGCTACATGGGCTGGGCCGTGGTCATCCGCGCCGTCAACACCGTCGACGCCGTCGCCGCCACCGTCCCGGAGACCCCCTTCAGCGTGATCTGCACGATCCGCGACCGGATCATCGCCGGCGTGGACGGGGTCAATCGCGTGCTGTGGGACGTCAGCGAGAAGCCGGTGGCAACGATCGAGTGGGAATGACCGCCATTCCTCGCCAGCCCTTATGCTATGCGGGTTGGCGAGGTTTTTTTTCGAGTTGACCAACTTTTGACCAATGAGATCTCGATTCTGCGGCTTGCCGTGCGACGTCGTCCTGGTCCGGGAACAAGACTCTTCTCATCGCCTCCGGCATGGCATGGAACATCATCCGCACCACCGTCTCCGCCGGGGTGATGTTGTCCTTCAGCAGCCATTCCCGGGTCATGCCCACCGCGCCGTGGCAATACAGGCGAATATTGCTTTCAGTGCCCCGAATACCCCTGCAGGCGGTATGACGGCATCGACGCGCATGATTCCCTGATCTCTCACCGGAATCAGAAGCGGGATATGCTGAAGGCGAAAGATATGGGCATTGAGGCTTACCTGGATGAGCAGCGGATAAAGAAAGCCCTGCTGACCCGGATGCTGGAGGAATACGACGACGGCTTTCATGACGTGTTTTTCCGCTTGGCCGCGAACATGCTGGAAGTGAGCGAACTGGAGGCGGTCCTCGAAGAGGCGGACAGGGATTCCGGCTGCCTGTCAGCAAGAGAAAAAGCGCTCCGGCTGCAGCGTCTGCTGCAGGCTTGCGCTTTTCAGAGAGGGATCTCGCTGGTCCTGCGCGGCTGACCGCACCTTGACGGATTAAAACTCGCGCAGCAGGCCGGCATTCCCCGAATCAATGATGCTCGGTTTCCTGCAAGAGGACCACAAAAAGGTGGCAGTTGCTCATCTGTAAAGAAAACCGGGATGGATATGGTTTATCGATTCAGCCCCGCATCACCGCAATGCTTGGATTCCTGAACCCGTCGAGCCCCGTGCAGATCAGCCGGTTGCTCATGGCGATGACCTCCTCCACGGAGGCCTTTTTGCCGTCCGCCACCCATTGCTTGTACATCTCGACAATGGTATACTGCACATAGACGATCAGCAGGTGCCGCTGCCATTCCGGGATGTTGTTGAACCAGGCGCTCTTGTGCCAGGTGCCCTCGTTCACACGGCCAATCATCGTGTTGCGGATGTGGACGTAGCCGGACGCGCAGGTGATCTTCTCGTAGACTTTTCCCTTGCTGACGGAGTACCGGAAAAAGGCCTCGTTGACCTTGTCCATCTCCTCCGGCAGGTGGTAGTGAGAGATCATCTCGATGTATTCCGATGACATCTCCATCTGCAGTTCCAGCAGCAGGTCGTCCAGAGTGGGGTAGTAGCGGTAGAAGGTTTTCTTGTTGATCTTTGCGCGCTCGCACAGTTCCTTCACCGTCATCTCGTGATAGTCCATCTCGCAGATCATCTGTTCAAAGACGGCGCGGATGGCTCTGACGGTCTTCTGCACCCGCAGATCTTCGGCTCCTGTCAGTTTCATGCTGTTCTCCAAACTTTAGGCAACCATTTTCTGAAAAAGGTGGCATAAGGGTTTACTTGTGAAAAAGTGACCATTGTTTCTGTTTCTGGCACAGATTATAGTTCATTTATCCGAAATAAGCAACCTGCGTTTCAGAGGAGGAGATCACCATGGCCAACCTGATCCTGTACTACTCCCGCAAGGGCGAGAACTACGTTAATGGCAGCCTCCGGACCATCGAAAAGGGCAACACCGAGCGTGTGGCGGAGTTCGTTCAGAAGGCTGTCGGAGGCGATCTGTTCGAGATCGAGCCGGTGCGTGAATATTCCGCTTCCTACATGGTATGCATCAAGGAAGCCCAGGCCGAGCAGCACGGTAACGAGCGTCCGGCAGTGAAGAAGCTGCCGGAGAACCTGGACGCCTATGATACCGTCTTTATCGGATACCCCAATTGGTGGGGCACGATGCCGATGTTCATGTTCACGGTGCTGGACGCCTTCGACTGGACCGGAAAGAAGATCGT
>JAEEGL016669014.1_pt1 | contig 22827 bp, 14 predicted proteins | sample 9134231 | NCBI WGS metagenome assembly JAEEGL01 (sample SAMN16246548, study PRJNA631951) | gut metagenome | biome: gut microbiome; feature: rumen; material: fiber-attached | host: Bos | place: Iran: Karaj | collected 2018-10 | reverse complement strand
GCAATCACTTCCTTGGTCTGTTTTTTAGTACCTACAAAGAGGATTTTCTTGCCCTGACGGGCGATGTTCTTCAGGACCTCGGCTGCCTCGTCAATCTTCACGACAGTCTTGTGGAGGTCAATGATGTGGATACCGTTGCGCTCGGTGTAGATGTAGGGAGCCATAGCGGGGTTCCACTTGCGCTTCAGGTGGCCGAAGTGGCAGCCTGCCTGCAGCAGCTGGTCAAAATTTGTTCTTGCCATTTTTTCTTAATGCTTAATTGTTGTTTACCTTCTTTTTAATCGTTAGATCAGCTTCTGAGTAGTCCCCGATTAGGAGTCTCAGAAGTTTAGATACTAAACACGTCCAGTCTCTATTCTGCAATTGTCCAATGGCTGATTGACATATATAATAATGTACAACCGCACCTTGTCCAATCGTCCAATAGATTAACGCTTACTGAACTGGAAGCGGCGGCGTGCCTTGGGCTGTCCGGGCTTCTTACGCTCAACCTCACGGCTGTCGCGGGTCAGGAATCCCTGGGCCTTCAATGCCTTCTTGTCCTCTTCGTTAATCTTCACCAGAGCACGGGCGATGGCCATACGCAGAGCCTGGCTCTGACCGGTGAAACCACCACCGTCAAGGTTCACCTTGATGTCGTACTTCTCGGCGCAGCCAAGCAGGTTCAGGGGCTGTTTCACCACATACTGCAGGATGGCTGAGGGGAAATATTCGGTTAAGTCCTTCTTGTTGATCGTGATCTTGCCAGTACCTTCCGACAGATAAACGCGAGCCACTGAGCTCTTGCGACGACCTAATGCGTTAATTACTTCCATAATACTCTTTCTTCGTTAATCCTTATTTGTACTGGTTAATATCGATAGCCTTTGGCTTCTGAGCCTCGTGCTTGTGCTCCGTACCATCGTAGATGTACAGGTTGTTAAGCAGTGAACGGCCGAGGGGGCCTTTGGGGAGCATGCCCTTAACGGCATGACGAAGGATGCGCTCGGCACCGAAGGGCTTCTTGCGAAGCTCGGCGGGGGTGTTGAAACGCTGTCCACCGGGATAGCCCGTGTAACGGGTGTAAACCTTGTCGGTCTCTTTGTTGCCAGTGAAACGCACCTTGGCAGCATTGATGATAATCACGTTGTCACCGCAGTCAACATGCGGGGTGAAGGAGGGCTTGTACTTGCCACGAATCAGTTTGGCGACCTTTGAAGCCAGGCGACCCACTACCTGATCGGTAGCGTCGATGACCACCCACTCCTTCTTGGCTGTCTCCTTATTAACGGAAACGGTCTTGTAACTTAAAGTGTTCATTTCTCTTTTTAATGACTAAAAAACAGTTTTACTTTTAAAGTTTGCTTCGTGTGAGCGCCGATTCACAAACCACGCCGCCCGGCCAAAGACGGACGCTATTTACACGACGTCACAGGGGGTTCTAAGACACTCCCCAAATAATCGGACTGCAAAGGTACACCTTTTTATTGAATTAGGGCTCACTTGACTATCAGCGAGCCCTAACTTTTACAAAAGTTTAACAGTTTTAAGCAGAAATAAGACGGATTGGCACAAGAAGGAAGCGTATTCCGAGAAGTCTGACACTTTGCTCCTAGAAGTCTCCAAGACATCTCCTAGAAGTCTCCCACCTTTCTCCGAGAAGTCTCCCACACTTCTCCTAGAAGTCTGAAGGAGATATGCCTCACGCCTCCTCGTCCTCTTCGTATTCGAAGTCATCCAGGTCGTCGATGTCGTCAACATCGATATACTCGATGTCATCATCGGCACCCTCGTCGGCCATCTCCTCTGCGAAGCGCGTCATATCCTTGTCGCGGTGGACAAGTGTGTCCTCAGCCATGACAGCCTGCAGCTTGTTGCTCTCAGCGTTCAGCTCAGCCCATAGCAGGTCTTTCAAGGTGTCGAGTCCAAAGCCCGTAACAGCCGAGATGAACACCACAGGGAGGTCGTCGGGCAGTGTAGGCCGCAGCATGTCGATGAGTTCCTCGTCGAGCAGGTCGCACTTGGTAATGGCCAGTACGCGGTGCTTCTGCAGCAGTTCAGGGTTGAAGCGCTCCAGCTCACCGAGCAGGATGTCGTACTCATGGCGGATGTCGTCGGTATCGCCAGGAACCATGAACAGCAGCAGTGAGTTACGCTCGATGTGGCGCAGGAAGCGCAAGCCCAGACCACGCCCTTCGGCTGCTCCTTCGATGATACCAGGGATGTCGGCCATGACGAACGACCGCTGGTCGCGGTAGCCAACGATGCCCAGTGAAGGCTCCATCGTGGTGAATGGGTAGTTGGCAATCTTCGGGCGGGCATTGCTGAGGGCACTGACGAGTGTCGACTTGCCAGCATTGGGGAATCCCACCAGGCCCACGTCGGCCAGCAACTTCAGCTCGAGGATGACCGTCATCTCTTGCATCGGCTCACCAGGCTGTGCGAAGCGTGGAGCCTGATTGGTAGCCGAGCGGAACTGGAAGTTGCCCAGTCCGCCACGGCCACCCTTCAGCAGCACAATCTCCTGACCATCGTAAGTGACGTCGCAGATGTACTTTCCCGTCTCAGCATTATAGACCACGGTGCCACAGGGCACGTCGATATAGACGTCCTTGCCATCGGTGCCATGACACTTGTCCTTACCACCGTTGCCACCATGCCCTGCAAAGATGTGGCGCTCGTAGCGCAGGTGGAGCAGCGTCCAGAAGTTATGGTTGCCGCGCAGGATGATGTTGCCACCGCGCCCGCCATCTCCCCCGTCGGGGCCACCGTTGGGGTTGTACTTCACGTGTTTCAGGTGCATTGAGCCCCTTCCGCCCTTGCCTGAGCGACACAGAATCTTTACGTAGTCAACGAAATTGCTTTCCATTCATTAATAAGTTGTATTAAGGCCGCCTATTTTATCACGACCTTCTGTCCATTATAGAGGTAGACACCAGCAACCTTAGGCTTGACAGTTCCGTAGCGGATGCCCTGCGGGGTGTACCATACGCCATCGTCCATCGTCCAGTGGATATCGTTGATGCCCGACAGGTCTTTGATGTCGATGACGAAGGGCTCCCACGGTGTGCCTATGCTGCCATCGCTAGTGTAGGTCAGCGTGTTGCAAACCGTCATGACAGTGCCGTTGATGCTGGCACGTATCTCCATCGGCTGTCCGCTGCCCTCACCTGCCACGAGCAGGTAGTAGAGCGGCGATTGCAGTTCATCCTCAACCTCGTCGGCAAAGGCTGTGCCCCGGCACTCACCATCCACGAAGGCAGCCAACTCAGCGTCAGCGATAGGCTCGCCACTGTCGGTCAGCAAGATGACGATGGCCATGTTGTCGGGATAGTCGGTGGGTTCAACGGGCGAGAAGACGGATGCTGAAGAGCGATGGCGGTCGGCAGAACGGCGTGCTGTTGATGCTGCCGTAACTGCGGGATAGACGAACGATTTCTCCAACGTGTCGGTACTGTGGTAGAGGTAGCCCTTGCCACCCTCCAAGGCTTCGAGGTTGCCCTCCCAGCCGTAGGGGCCGTAGTAGGAGAAGCCACGCTGCGACTTCACCTGGTCGCCCACCTTCGGGTTCAGGCCGGCCAGGGCCTCGCCCACGGGCATGGTGACAAGGGGCAGATAGGGCATCCAGTTCCAGCCCGGCTCCAGGGTGACGGGGGTCTCGGCCAGCTTCGGATGCTCGCCGGTGACGGTGAAGGGCTGCGGCAGGTCGACGCTGTTCTGCAGGCGCGTCAGCTGCAGCTTGTACATGGTGTTGGCATGCACCTCCTTCAGGCTGCCGGCCCAGTAGCTGCCACGGCTGTAGGCCACGCCGTTGCCATGGTCCTTGAGCTGGGCGTTCCACGACACGAGGTCCTTGAACACCGTCGTCACCTTCGCCGACGTAGGCTCTACGCCCAGCGACAGCCAGTTCCAGCCGCTCCTGATGGCCAGCGACTGCTCCACGCGGTTGCTGGGGGTGAAGAGGATGGGATGGTCGAAGTCGCCGTAGCTCTCCACGGGGTCGAAGACGAACTGGTCGGTGACAGTCTTGTCGGGCAGCGTGATGTTGACGTTGGCGTAGGTGGTGCCGGTGGTGGCGTCCCACACGCGGAAGGTGATGGGCTGGCCCTTGTCGAGGTCGGTAGCCACGCCGTTGACGTTCTGCTGTGCCGTTCCGTAGACGTTCATGACCACGAAGGCGGCTCCGCGCAACTGTCGCGGTGTGGCCAGTCCTCGGCACTCGTTGCCTATGAAGGCGGCCACGCGGCTGTCGGCGTTGCCCATCATCATGCCGTTGATGTACACCTGTCCCACGATGCTCATCGAGTTCTCGTAGTCATTGGGATTAACGGCCCATGCGGGCTTCTGGCCCTGCACGGTGAGCACGATGCGCAGGGGCTCCAGGATCTCGTTGTTGCCCTGCAGGCCGATGGTGACGTCGTAGGTGCCCACGGCCACCAAGGGGCTGACGCTGAAGCGCAGCGTCTTGGTGCTCAGCGGTGCCACGTCGTCGGTGCGCTCGCTGCCGACGAGGGTGAGCCACTGCGGCATATTATATAATGTGTAGTACTCGCTGTTGCCGCCGCGGTTCTCGATGTTCACGTCGAAGGTGTAGTCGTCGCCATACTGCTTGATGATGTTCACCGAGTCGCGAGTCCACTTCAGCGTGTTCAGCTGCACATAGGTAGTCCAGCGTATGGGGTTCGACTCGTTGCCGTTCATGTCGTGAATCTTGTCGACGGTGATGTTGAGCATCACGCCCTCCAGGTCGCGGGCCTTGATGCCGCTACTCTCCTCCAAGCGTATGACAATCTTGCGGTCGGAGGCCACTGGCTTGGCAATGACGCGGCTCTCGCGGGGTGCCTCCTTCACCGGAGGCCCGTAGATAGTCGTTGCCTCCAGGCTGCCGCTGATGGCGTGGCCCGGCAGGGTGTTGGCAGGAGCCATGTCCTCGAGGGTGGGCACGTAGGTGGGCACGCCGTTCACGGTCTGCAGCTTCTCGAAGGGGTAGTAGGCCACGAGTCCACGCGAGTAGACGTCGGTGGTGTCGATGCAGTTATACATGTTGGCGAGCAGGCGCTCCTCGGTAAGCGTGGCATGCCAGATGCGCAGCTCGTCGGCTCCGCCGTTAGTGCCGGTGCCCACCTTCATCACCGTGCCTTCCAGTGCGGGCATATCGGCCTCGGCCATGACGGCGGTGCGGTTGCCGTCGTAGTAGAAGCTGGCGGTCTGTCCGCGCACCACGTTCAGTGCCAGGTGGTGCCATGCCGAGTGGTTGGGGAAGTCGGCGTGGCTGGCCACCACCTGCGACTTCTCGCCATAGTCGAGCACCAGGTTCATGTCGGCATCGTAGTGCAGGTGTATCCTGTTGCTCTCCTTGCTGCCCGTCTCAAATACGGTGGCTCCGTTGTTGTATGAGTTGTGCCACAGCTCGATGGCGTAGCTGTCGGCGACCGAGGTGTTGATGCGGGTGATGTCGGCCTCCAGGCTGTTTTCCGCCGTGGTCCTGTAGCAGTAGTTGGTGTTCGACAGCTCCCAGCGGTCATAGACCACGAAGTCGTGAGTGTGGCGCGTGTCGGCAGCCAGCTCGCCATGGCCCTCGTTCATGGGCCAGTAGTTGGTCAGTCCGTAGACGTACTGGTCCTTCGACACATACTTGCTGGCTCCTGCCTCGTTCACGTCGCGGTAGATGTTGTACAGGGCCAGGTCGTGCATGCTGGCGGTGATGCCGCTGCCCAGGTAGAGGCGGTTGTCATCAGAGTAGTTGATGGCCTTGACGGTAGAGAAGTTGACGGGCACGTGGTCGAAGAGCAGCACCGACTCGGTGCCGTATTCGGCCAGTGCGGTGAAGGTCATGTCGCTGGCCCTGTAGCTGATGGCGAAGTAGGTCCAGGTGTCCTTGGGCACGCGTGCGGTGCTGTAGAATGAGTTGCCGCCGATGTGCACCCCCACGCGACCGTCGTTGTCAATGGAGACGGCCATGAGGTCGAAGCTCTTGCCCTGGCGCAGCAGGTAGCCGCCCTGCGAGTACTTCAGCCAGAACTCGAGCGAGAAGTCGCCGTCGAGGAAGATGGGGTTCTCAGTGTAGCAGGAGGTGCCGTAGGGTATGAGCTGCAGCGCCACCTCGTGGTTCACGGGCTGGTTGTTCAGCTTGCCGGTGACGATGACGTTCTTGTCGCTGACGTAGCCGGGCACGATGTCCTCGTTGAACTCCAGGGCGATGTCATCGCCATAGCGCAGCACGCCGCTGGCGGGAGCCGGCGTGAAGAGGTTGCGGGGCCGCACGTTGTCCTTGACGACGGTCAGCTCCTTACTGTACACGCGTATGGGTTCTTTGCCGTACATCGTGGTGGTGTAGGCGCGGAAGGTGTAGGTGCCCTGCGGGTAGTTGTTGTCGTCGCTCATGTTGAAGTTCAGACGCAGGTCGCCGCTGGCGGGCAGCACGCGGTCGCCGGCATTCACCGAGTCGCTGCGGTTGACGAGGAAGGTGAGCTCCGAGGGCTGCGCCCAGGTGGTAGAGCCCTCGTAGCGGTACTCCACGCCCACTCTGGTCATGCCCCGGAACTGCCGGTCGAAGTTGGTGACCTTCATCTCCAGGTTGCCCTCGTTGCGGGCCAGCGTCTCAATATTGAGCACGGGGTCGCTGATGAGCAGGTCGACGGGCGACGACGAGGGCTTGAAGCTGATGTCTAACGACACCTCGTCGTAAATCTTCAGCGGCTGGTACTGCGACTGGAAGCGAATCTTCACGCCCTTGTAGTCCAGCCGGCTCTGGTCGGTCTGGCGCACGGTGATGATCTTCTTCACCGTTTCGCCGGCAGGCACCCACACCGAGCGTCCGCTCACGGGCACTCCGTCCATAAGAATCTCCAGTCCCAGCGAGTCAGTATGCTCCTGTACGGACAGGTTGTAGGTCATGTCCATGGGCTGGTGGGTGTGGTTGTTGTTCGACAGGTGCAGGGTGAACTGCCCCGTCTGCCCTGCGGGCACATCGGTCAGCACGGCGCTCTTCGCCCCCACGGCACCGTCGGTGCTGACGGCTATGGCGGGCTGCTCCATCTGCTCGGTGCCGTAGGAGATGACGTGCTTCTTCTCTGGCTCGTAATACTCGGCATACTCCAGTCCCTCGTAGGGGTTGTAGCTCTGTCCGCCGCGCAGCAGGAAGATGTCGCCCCACCCTCGCGGCGAGCGGTAGATGTCAACCGTGAAGTCGGTGCCGGTGTTGCCGTCGATGAGGTCGTAGGCGAACTCGGCGTATGACTTTGTATTGTCTAAAGAGTCTCCCACGAGGCGGCTTCCGGTGTATCCCAGTTCCTCCTTAAAATTGACGTTCGTACCGAAGGTGGCTCCAGAGTTGACGGAGAACGATGTCTTGAAGTCACTCGAGAAACCAGCTTTTGCCGTCTCTTGGTATGTTGACGTCAACGTGGTGTCGCGGCGTTCTGAATAGGTATAGCTGACACTTCCGTCGAATGAGCGGTTCTCCTTGTAATACTTCCGGTCATTGAAGGCTTCAATCTTGTCCAGTTCGTTTTCCCTGAGCCTTTCACGCCACAGCCTCATCGACTCATTGTAGTGCAGCACCATGTCCTGCGACTGTCCGTTGATGCCCCTTTTCCATTCGTATGTACCTTCCTTTCCGTAGTTGGGGTCGCCGGGCTGCAGCCAGGTCAGGTATACGTCCTGGTCTGTCGTGTTCACATAGCTCTTGGCCTGAACGCTGTCCATGTATTCCAACAGCATGTTTCGCGTTTCCTCCAGCTTGGGCAGCATGGTCTGCTTGATTTCGAGGGCAGAGTACATGAAGTCGGTACTGATGCTGTCGTTGATGCTCACCGCGTCCTTCAGTGCCAGCACGATGCCGTTGGCCTCGCGGTGGAAACCCAGCTTTCGGCATGTTCCGATGATGAAGTTGTGCGACTTGCCTATGAACACGTCGCCGTTGGCTCCCACATACTTCGACCCCGTGCCGGTGCTGATGTTATCGGCTTCGGTATAGACGTAAGTCTTGTCATCTTTCCAAAGCCATGAAAACGAGCTTTTTATGCCGACCGTCCATAATGTCTCGGCCTTACTGCTGGAGACGATGGCCACGCCCAGACCGACTACTGTTTTCAGATTGGCACCCCAGACGAGGTCGGCAGCAATTGTCTGGTCCCAGTAGATGCCATCCACTTTGGATTCTATGGTAGTGTAGCTGCGTCCTGTCTTCCATGTCGTCTTGCCCTTTGCGCCTGGCGGGTCGCGCAGCACCATGTCCACGTGGTCGGGGCCAGCAGTGACGAAGTTGTTGCCATTGGTCAGCTCGCCCAGCACCACGCCGTTGAGCATTGGCCCTGTATAGGTGCGCTTGTTGCGCTCAAAGACGATGCTGAACTGGCGCGTATAGGGTGCCGTGATGTTGGGTGTTCCCGTGGTGAAAGTTATCTCGTTCCTGCCTACGCTGTCCAGGCGCACCTGGTTCCATTTCAGGTTGTAGATGTCGCCCTCCTTCAGGTCAGTGACCGAGGGGTCGATGACGCGCGCCACGACGTCCTGCTCGTCGCTCATCTCGTTGGCCACCGTCAGCACCTGGCCGTTCATGGGTATGGTGTCGGCCACGGCCTGGCCCGAATCGTAGTTGGTGTAGACCTCAAAGCCATGCACCGCGAAGGTGTATTCCTTATGTCGTGCAAAGACGGGGGATCCGTAGGTGTAGCTGACGTCGCCGTTGGCCTGTCGCACCCAGATGTCGCTGATGTCGGCCTTTTCGGTGCTGCTCACGGCATAGTCCTTCATCTCCTTCTCGCCGTAGGCACCGTCGCCCTTCACCTGCTGCATGGTCACTTGCGGCTCGGCGAAGTAGCTCTTCACCAGCTTGGTGTTGTACGTATAGTAGTTCCACACGCTGTCGCCGAACTCTTTGGCCTGCTTCAGCGAGTCGCGCAGCTCCTTTTTCACGTTGGTGAGGTCTATCTCGGGCAACGTGTTGAAATCCACGTTGGGGTTACTGTCTATGCGTATGCTCCTGGTGACGTACTTCAGCGGCGGCAGCAGTGCCGAGAACTCACCAGTGCGGGGGTCGGTCTTGATGTTGATGTACTTGGCATCGCTTCCAATGCCCGTCCAGGCGGTACTGCGTATGCTGGTGGTATCGCTGTCCCATGTGCGCTGCGACGTGGCATCGCTGATGAAGTCGTCCTTGCAGTTGAACGAGAACGACTCGTTGTTCAGCCTCAGCTGTATGGTAGCAGTGCCGATGTTGTTTCTCGACTCGCCGAAGCCCACGGCCAGTGTGTCGTTGCGCACGCCTCCGCCGACGCGCCCCACGAAGTTGACGAGGGTGGAGTCTGTGAAATTGTACTGCACGGCACGCTCGAAGTTATAGGTGCCCTGCGTGGGGAAGCGTCCGCCGCTGACCATGGTGTGGCCGTCGAGCCTGGCCTCTACATAGTGCTCGCCGATGGGCACGGAGATGCTGTAGAAGCCGTCGCTGTCGGTGGTATTCAGCTTTCCGTTGGCGGTGACCAAGTCGCCGTCGACGTAGAACTGTATGCCCTCGGCGGGGATGTTGGTGCCGGCATAGTAGATGTGTCCGCTCATGGGGAACGACGACACGTCCTCGAAGTCGATGTTGTTGGCCGTCAGGCTGGTGGGGCTGACGAACATCGAGCGGGTGTTGGGGTTGAACTCGTGTATGCCCAGTGCGGGGGCCAGCTTGTAGTTGGTGCCGCCCTGCTGGAAGGGTATACCTTTAATAATATAGTCGCCCTCGGTGTCGGTCAGACCGTAGAGTGCCAGGAGCCTGCCGTTGGGCACGGTGGCCGACGGGCGGGCATTGACACCCACGTCGGGATGATTCAGCTGGTAGATGCCGTCCTGACGGGCCACGTCGAAGGCATAGTCCTTGATGCCGATGCCCTCGTCGAGGGGCCAGTAGAGTATGAGTCCGCTCTCCGTTCCGCCGAGGATGCGTGTGTAGGTGGCGTTGAGTTCCTCCTCGGTGAGGGCCCGCTTCCACAGTCGCACATCGTCGACGAAGCCGGTGAAGGTGCTGCCGCCGGTGCGGTTCGAACCGCCGATGCTGAGCGTGACCTGTGGCTCGGGCAGCGAATAGGCTGCTGCCTGGCAGACGTTCCACTCTGTGCCGGCAGCGGTCATGGTGGCTGAACGCAGCGTGTCGTTGCCCACATAGAAGGTCCACGTTCCGCCCTTGTAGACGGCTGCCACGTGGCTGAAGTCATAGTGGTCGAGCACCAGGCTGGGGAATTCCTTCACAGCGGTGCCGCCCTGCGAGCAGTCGATGGCATAGAGGTATGAGGTGTCGCCGGTGGTCTTCACGCCCAGCTCCAGAGCATTGGCCAGATGGAGGAGCATGCTGCTGCCGTCGGCGGCCTTGCCGGTGTGCTGCTTCTTGGCCCAGAGCTGCAGCGTCAGCTCTTTCTGCCCGTTCAGGTCGTTTTGATAGCGGTCGGCGTCGGCAGTCCACTGCAGACCCTTGCCCTCGCCCTCTATGTAGCGCGAGAGGAACTGTGGCTGGTCGGTGCTCTCGTCGGCGCTCGACTTCACCAGGTTCACACGCACGCCGGCAACGGGGGTTCCCGAGCCGAAGGAGATGTGCCCGGTGATGGTGCCGCGAGCCTGCGAGAAGCCCGGGGCTATCACCGCGTCGGTCTTCACCAGCTGCTCTTCGCACTTCGCGCCGTAGGCCTCCACGGTGTATTCATAGTAGGAGCCGGCCATCACGCGGTCGTCGGTGTAGGTGTACTCCGATGCCGTGCCATGAATCTCGTCGGTGAGCACGGTCCACTCGTCGGTACCTATGGCGCGACGCAGCACGCGGTATTTGATGTCGTTATTGGCATCGGCACTCTCCACCTTCCACTTCACGATGACGGTCTTCTCTTCTGTTCCCGTCGAAGCCTTCACCTCGCTGATGTAGCTGCCTGCAGGCAGGTTGCAGGTGACGACATTCGAGTAGAAGTCGCGCTCCATGTAGGTGGTCTTCACGCGGTAGTCAACGAGGTCGCACACCGAGCCGTCGGTGTCGAAGGCGGCTTTCGAGAGCGTGGGGTCTACGTTAAGGCTGTTGTCCAGCGTGCGCCAGGCATTCGCGCCTTGGGGGCTGAACTCTATGGTCCAGTTCTGGCCCGTAGGCTCTATGCAGTATTCCCACACAAGGCGCACGGCCGTGGTGAATGTTCGGTCCTGCGCCAGCTTGATGGGCATCTCGAGCGTGGTGTTCACGCTCCGCTCCCGCCACAGGTCGTACTTCGAATCGGGCTGTGCGGGCAGGGTAACGAGGCTGTTCTTGAATGTATTGCTGATGACCGAGGGCAGGAATACCACACGGTAGATGTATGTCTTGTCGTACTCTATGTCATCGTCGGTCATCTGCAGCTGGTCGGCATTGCCGTTCAGGGTGCCCACCACCACATAGTCAGCGGGCGACTGCCCCTGCTCGTAGCGAATGACATACCAGGTACCGTCGGTGCGGCAGTCTACCGTCACATTCTGACGGCCGTCCCAGCCCGTCTCGCTGCTGTTCCTCGTCCATTGTATGGTGTTGCTCCTGTTCCACTTGTTGAAGTCGACCTTCATTTCCGTGGGGCGGATGAAAGGCTTGAGGATGCCCTTGACGCTGGGCTGCTGTATCCACGTTACCTCTCCGTCGCTCTTTTCGTCATTGTAGTTCACGCCTCCCTGGTACTCTATGAACACGGGTATGGTGTAGCTCACGTTCTGCAATCCGCCGGGCGAGCTGAACTCCAGGTCCATCTTGTTGTTCGACCGTGTGGTAACAGTCATCGGTCTTCTGCCCATGAGGCTGGTGGTGCCGAAGTTTTCGTACACCCTTTCCGTGTTCCCGTGCCCTGTCCAGCAGGTGTACACGCCGTAGTACTGAGCGGCGCAGAGCGGGTTGCCGCGCTTGTCGGGCGCATTGACGGCCTTGAAGCCCACCTTGCCCTGGTCGTTCCATTCGTACTGCAGCCGTGGCATGGGGTTGTCCTCGGTCACTGACGAGAGGTCGAGCTTCTTTTCATACTCAAACCATCCGAAGGCGTATCTGTTGTTGTAAACGTAGCGGCACCTGAACACGATGCTTTTGGCACCTGCGGTGAATACGTCGCTGGTAGGCAAATATTGCACGACGGCATAGGTGCGTATGGGACTGAGGAAATAGGCCGGCCCGTAGATGAACCTGTTCTCCACCGAACTAGTTAAATTCCCTGCATAGTCCATGGTCGCTTTGCCTATCAGCAGGCGTGAGCCGTTTTCCGGAGCTATATAGGCTTCCACTTCGGCGGCGACGGGAACAGAAGAGTTAGGCGGCGCTGGGAATACGCAGAAGCTGAACTCGTAGAAGATCTGGTCAGAATTGATGTCGAAGCTCTTAGATGTCGTAAACGTATGGAGATCCTTGGCATAGAAGTTATTCGCTGAGCTTATCATCTCGCTGCGGAAGTCGTAGGAGCCTCCGCCACTGTCGTCGGCTGTAGTCTGGTATTTCCAGTCAGCCAGTGCAGTAGTGCTGCCGGCCAGCAGTGCCACCAGCACTATGACCATTGTACGGATAAATAGCTTAGTCTTCATATTGTTAGGATAGTTAGTTGTTCTTGTTCAGTTTCAGGGACACGGGGTAGTATTTGCCCGCCTTTAGGGTAGCCGAGGCCGTGCCGGTGTAGATAACTCCGATAGCAGTAGTTACAGAGAAAAAGAAGTCTTCCGAATATAATTCGCCGCATGGGAATAGTGCCACATAGACACCATCGGAGGTCTCTGTATTGAGGGTGACGATAAGTGGGTTCCAAGGTTGAGCTTGTGTTGTGAGAGCAAGAGATTCTGGATCAAGTTTAGGCTCAACCGTTGCACTCAAAGGATAGCCAACGGACAGTTTATCTCCATAGCTAATTTCCAATTTCTTCACGGGAATGACGGTATTGGTTGCATCCTTGAACGTGAACTTCGCCACCGCCAACAGCGACCTCATCGGTGAGATGGTGGCAGTGGCCGTCGTCTCTGTCACGGAAGTGACTTCTCCTACACCATATACATAGTGGTAATTCGTAGCCACGTCGTCAAGCGTACCCTTCTGTCCGCTCAAATTGATGGTAAAAGTTCCATTGCCCACTTGCGGTTCGACCTTTGGATAGATCAGTGCCAACTTATTTTGGGCAATACAGCCAATGCTGCCAGTGAACGATGAAGTCACAGCATTCGATGTGGCAGTGAAATACCCATAGAGCAACTCTTGGGGAATTGCACTCACATTCACCAACGTAGCTTCGTCACCCACTTTCCATGCTGCCCCAAGCGAACCCGTGTTGTCAGTGAGCGTCGCTCTGGTGAGGGGCACTTCGCTAATAGTCAGCTGACGCAACTTCCTGCCACTGTCAGCACCCTCAGGCTCATCGCCATCGGAAGAGCAGGAAGTCAGCGCCATGCTTAACGACAACAGGCAAAAAGCCCACATGATGCTGGTTTTCAAATATTTTCTCTCCATAGTCAGTTCATTTTAATCTTGTGAAAAACCGTCACCACTTTCTGTATCAGCATCATATCCCGACATGGTGGCTGTTACACCTGCGGGACTTCCCGAGAGCAAATAGTGTCCTCCTTCTATCAGGACAGCCTCGGTCGTTGGCTTAATGTACTTTGTCTTCATTGTTCTTGTTTGTGTTGATTGCAAATGATGGTACGCATGCAGCACGAGCGCAACGGATTACAGCTCGTCAACCACTGCGCAGATGTCGCCGAAGATGCGATCCAGGGCGCCAAGGCCATCGATGTGGTGGTGGATGCCCTCAGCCTTGTACCACTCGATGAGGGGCTGTGTCTGGTTGTGGTAGACGACGAGGCGCTTCTTGATGGTCTCCTCGTTATCATCAGCACGGCCTGAGAGCTGCCCACGCAGCAGCAGGCGCTTCATCAGCTCGTCCTCAGGGACGTCAAGCTCCAGCATGGCAGCTACCTTGTCGCCACGCTCGGCGAGCATGGCCTTCAGGGCCTCGGCTTGTGGGATGGTGCGGGGGAAGCCGTCGAAGATAACACCCTTGTGCTCACGTCCGAAGCTGTCGTAAACGCTGGCCAGGATGCTCACCATCAGCTCGTCGGGGATGAGCTGTCCCTGGTCGATGTAGCCCTTTGCCGTCTTGCCCAGCTCCGTGCCATTCTTAATTTCATTACGTAGCACGTCGCCTGTTGAGATGTGCTCCAGTCCATACTTCTCGATGAGCTTGTCGCTCTGTGTGCCCTTACCAGAACCGGGAGCACCAAAAATCACGATATTCTTCATAATCAGTTGTTTGTTATTTAGTTGTTTCGCTTTTTCGTTATCTCGTTACACCGTTAACGTTATAACGACGTCATCACCCCTCCACAATTGAATAGATGTCACGCAGGCCACGGCCTTGCTGGTTGTAGTCCAGACCGTAACCCACGATAAAGTCGTTAGGAATCTCCAATGCACAGTACTGAATGTCGAGAGGCACCTGCAATTTCTCGGGCTTCACCAAGAGGGCACAGATGCTGATGCTGGCAGGCTGCCGCGTGCCCAGTGTCTCCATCATACGCTTCATAGTGCGGCCCGTGTCGACAATGTCCTCGACGATGATGACGTGGCGACCAGTCAGGTCCTCATTGATGCCGATAACCTCCTTGATGGTGCCCGTCGACGTGGTGCCCTGATAGGAGGCCAGCTTCACGAACGACAGCTCACAGGGAATGGTGATGGCGCGCACCAGGTCGGCTGCGAAGATAAATGCACCGTTCAGAACGGCCAACAGCAGCGGGTTCTTGCCCGCGAAGTCATGATTGATACGGTCAGCGACAGCTTTCACACGCTTCAGGATGTCAGCTTCGGCTATAGATGTCTCGAACGTCTTGTCGAGAATGGTCACTCTGCTCATACGCTTCGTTTTATTTGAGATGATTGATTTCAATGGGTTTCATAACTCGGTTGCAAAGGTACAAAAAAAAATGCAAACAACCATTCCTTTCGTGATTTATTTAAAAAAAAGCTGGCAGAAGTTTTGTGTTTTGACGAATTTGCCGTATCTTTGCATGCTGTATGAAGATTTTCACTGGTGCTCAGATACGTGAGCTTGACAAATACACCATTGAGAACGAACCCATCAAGTCGATTGACTTGATGGAGCGGGCAGCACGAGCCATCACGCGGGCTATCACTGAAAGGTGGCCGCAAGAGGTGCCCGTGGTGGTGTTCGCCGGTCCTGGTAACAACGGCGGTGACGCTCTGGCAGTGGCACGCCTGCTGACGGAGCAGAACTATCAGGTACAGACCTACCTGTTCAACATCACCGGTAAGCTGTCGGCCGACTGCACAGAGAACAAGCGACGCCTGACTGACCGCAAGGGGCGACCCCTGCTGACAGAGGTGACGCAGGAGTTCGACCCACCGCGCCTTGAGAGTGGCATGCTTGTGGTCGACGGCCTTTTCGGCTCAGGTCTAAACAAACCCCTTGCCGGCGGCTTTGCCTCGCTGGTGAAGTATATCAACGCTTCACAGGCTGAAGTGGTAAGCATCGATGTGCCCTCGGGACTGATGACCGAGGACAACACTTACAACATCCGGGCCAACATTGTGCGGGCCACGCTGACACTGACGCTGCAGAACACGAAGCTGGCTTTCCTCTTTCAGGAGAATCAGCAGTTCGTTGGTGAGCTGAAGACGCTCGACATACGCCTCAGCCAGGAAGGGATGGAGAGAACCGATGCACAGTACACCATCCAGGAGGAGCAGGACATCAGGCCACTGCTGCGACCACGCGACCCCTTTGCCCATAAAGGCACTATGGGCCACGCCCTCCTCGTGGCAGGCAGCTACGGCATGGCTGGTGCTGCTATCCTGGCCACACGGGCCTGTATGCGGAGCGGAGCGGGCAAAGTGACAGTCCACACACCGAAGCGTAACGTGGTACCACTGCAGATAGCTGTCCCAGAGGCAGTGCTCCATACAGACCGTGAAGAGACGGCTTTCAGCGAGCCCATCGCCACTGAGGACTATCAGGCCTTAGGCATCGGTCCTGGCTTAGGCACCAGTGAGCAGACGGCTATCGCACTCATCGCCCAGCTGCGGCGTGCACAGTGCCCAGTGGTGGCCGACGCTGATGCCCTGAACATCCTGTCGACACGGCGGGCATGGCTACAGCAACTGCCACAAGGCATCATTCTCACACCACACCCCAAGGAGCTCGACCGCCTGGAGGGACAGTCGGTCGACAGCTACGAACGGCTGACAAAAGCACGTCTGCTGGCAGAGCGGCTACATGGCTACGTCGTGCTGAAAGGCCACCATACGGCCATCTGCATGCCCGACGGCCACATCGTGTTCAACTCAACAGGCAATGCGGGGATGGCAACGGCAGGCAGTGGCGACGTGCTAACGGGCATCATCACTGGACTGCTCACCCGTGGCTATGGACGGCGCGAGGCATGCATGGTCGGTGTCTACCTGCACGGGCTGGCCGGAGACCTAGCAGCTGAAGCCTTAGGACAAGAGAGCATCACTGCCAGCGACCTCATCACCTACTTACCCAAAGCCTTTTTGAGAATCGAAAACTGACAGGAAGACAGGAAGATGAAAGATGAAAAATGAAAGACGAAAAATGAAAGACAGGAAGATGGAAGATGAAAGATGAAAAATGAAAGATGAAAGATACCAACTATCGTCCCCTAACTCCCCTTCGCTCGAGCTCTGCTCGCTTGCTACCAAAGGGACGCAAGAACTCCCCTTAACTCCCCAAACTATCGTCCCCTAACTCCCCTTAACTCCCCCTAACTCCCCTTAACTCCCCCACTCGCATGAAACGTATCCTCATAGCACTGGCACTCATCATTTGCCAATTGACGACAAGCGTCGCACAGACGCAGATTAGCACTTACAAGCCTGGCGTTACCACCGACGGTGCCATCTACTATCTGCCAAAGACAGCCCTGCGCATCCGTGTGCAGGTTGAGAAGACCAGCTATCAGCCTGGCGACTTCAGCCGCTTTGCCCAGCGCTACCTGCGCTTGAACGACGTGGCACAGGAGCCCTCAGTGGCCTTCCGTGTGCTGACCGTCAGTCAGGAGGCCCTTGCTGTGCCTGACACGACAAAGGCGTACACCCTAAAGTTCAATGCCAAGACAGCTGCCGCCAATGTCCGGCTGAGTGACGATGGCTGTCTGCTTGCCATCAATGGCGATCCCCTTTCGCCCAAGAGTGGCACAATAGACGCTTCCCACAAAGCTAAAGAAGCTGTCCCAGTAGTTAATCCCCGCCGCTACCTGACGGAGGAGATTCTTGCTGCTGGCAGTACGGCAAAGATGGCAGAGCTGACGGCACGCGAGATCTACGACCTCCGCGAGAACCGCTCACTGCTCATCAAGGGACAGGCCGACTTCATGCCACAGGACGGACAACAGCTAAAGCTGATGCTCCAGCAGCTCGACGAGCAAGACCGCGCACTGACCTCGATGTTCAGCGGCGTCACTACTTGTGACACCACGGAGCACTTCATCCTCGTCTATCCTGAGACCATCAAGGAGCGCCGTGTGCTCTTCCGCCTCTCACAGTGGGACGGACTGGTTGACCCCGATGACTTGTCGGGTACACCTTATTATATTTTAATAGACGACCTGAAGGCTGTCGCACCCGTCGACGAGGTGGCAGCGGCCAAGACGAAGAAGAAGCAGTACGAGGCTGGTGTCTATGTCAACGTCCCTGGCCGTCTGCGCTCAACCATCCTCCAGGGCATCGAGCCCCTGTTGTCGCAGGAGTTCCCCGCCCCACAGTTCGGCAATGTGGAACTGCTCAGCGCCGACCTCTTCAACAAGCGCTACACCACGCGCCTCTGGCTCAACCCCCTCACCGGTGCCGTTGACAAGTTAGAGGCGGAACAGCCAAAGTAACTCCAGCCCCCGTTCCCGACGGTTCTCCGGCGGGCCTCCCTCTCCTCCTTGCCCCCGTTCCCGACGGTTCTCCCTCGGGCCTTCCCTCCCTCCAGCTTCCGTTCCCGACGGTTTTCCGTCGGGCCTTCCCCCCTCCAAGCCCCCGTTCCCGACGGTTCTCCGTCGGGTCTCCACTCCTCTCCTAGAAGTCCCCAGCTCCTCTCCTAGAAGTCCCCCACCTTTCTCCGAGCAAACCCGCCTCTTCTTCGGAGCCAACAACAGAAAAAAAGGCTGCGCTATCGTTCATCACGGCGCAGCCTTTTAGAGCTTTTATTCTTCTTTTTAGTCGAGGTTAACCAGCTTGTTGTCCGAGCCAAGCACCTCAACAATCTTGTGCTTGTACATCTTCTCCATCTCGTCGCGAGCAGGACCACAGAACTTGCGGGGGTCGAACTCACCGGGTTTGTCGTGCAGCACGCGGCGCACAGCAGCGGTGAAGGCCAGACGTGAGTCAGAGTCGATGTTAATCTTGCAGACGGCGCTCTTTGAGGCCTTGCGGAGCTGCTCCTCGGGGATACCGATAGCATCGGGCAGCTTGCCACCCAGCGAGTTGATCTCGTCGACATACTCCTGGGGAACCGAGCTTGAGCCATGCAGCACGATGGGGAATCCGGGCAGTTTCTCCATCACGGCGTCCAGCACATCGAATGCCAGTGGAGGAGGCACGAGCTTGCCAGTCTTCGGGTCGCGGGTGCACTGCTCAGGCGTAAACTTGTAAGCACCATGGCTGGTACCGATTGAGATAGCCAGTGAGTCGCAGCCTGTACGCTGTGAGAACTCGATGACCTCTTCGGGCTTGGTGTAGTGCGACACAGCGCTCGACACCTCGTCCTCTACGCCAGCGAGCACACCCAGCTCAGCCTCGACGGTGACATCGAACTGATGAGCATAGTCCACAACCTTTTTCGTCAGGGCAATGTTCTCCTCGAAGGGCAGGTGGCTGGCATCGATCATAACGCTTGAGAAGCCATAGTCGATGCAACTCTTGCAGGTCTCGAAGCTGTCACCATGGTCCAGGTGAAGCACAATCTCGGGGTGCTTGCAGCCCAGCTCCTTGGCATACTCCACAGCACCCTGGGCCATATAGCGCAGCAGAGTGGCGTTGGCATAGTTACGGGCACCTTTCGACACCTGCAGAATGACAGGGCTCTTCAGGTCGCTGCTGGCCTTGATGATGGCCTGCAGCTGCTCCATGTTGTTGAAATTGAAGGCGGGAATGGCATAGCCGCCGTTGATGGCACGGGCGAACATTTCACGGGTGTTCACCAGACCCAAGTCTTTGTAATTTACCATAATTGTAATAATGACTGTTAAACGTTACAATACTGCTGCAAAGTTAAGCATTTCTTTCGACAATACTCATATAAGACACCGTTATTTGACGCATTTTAAGTTTTTTTATTCCAAGCATGCATCGTCTGAGAGGTTTCGTGCCAGTACCACTTTCCTGAAAAGTTTTCATCTAAAGATGCTGCTATCTGCGGAAAAAGCAGTAACTTTGCAGCCACAAAGAAGTATTGCCACAATGGAAAACGTAAAGAAAACAGCTAACAACGATAACCAACCGCATCATGACGAGCGTTTCATGCGCATGGCCTTGGCCGAGGCTCGCAAAGCCTATGACAAAGGCGAGGTGCCGATAGGGGCCGTAGTGGTGTGCCGCAATCAAGTGGTGGCTCGTGCCTACAACCTGACAGAGACGCTCACCGACGTCACGGCCCACGCCGAGATGCAGGCCATCACGATGGCTGCCAGCGAGCTGGGGGGCAAGTACCTGACGGAATGTACACTCTACGTCACTGTCGAGCCCTGCACCATGTGTGCCGGTGCACTGGGCTGGGCACAGGTGGCCCGCATCGTCTATGGCTGCCGTGACGAGAAGCGTGGCTACACTGTCTATGCGCCCCATGCCCTGCATCCCAAGACCACTGTCACAGCCGGCATCCTCGAAGATGACTGCCGCCAACTGATGCAGGCGTTCTTTCGCTCAAAACGCTGACACTTACGCACAAGGCAACATGGGGAGAGAACCGCGCAGAAGTTAAAAACCGGCGACACCCTTGAGAAGGAGTGCCGCCGGTGATGTAAAAGTTCTTTCGCGCTAAGCGCTGAAAGATTACTCGTAGAAGCCAGTATACTTCTGACCGCTCATGCGGTAGATGTAACCGTAGGCAGGATCGTCATCATTGAATGAGATGTCGAACACGATGCTATCGTTGGGCATGCCGTGCAGGTTCTTGGCAGCACCGAGCAGCACCTTGCCGTTGGTAATCTTGGCCTTGCCGGTGCCGGCAGCGTCGTAGTCCATCTCAGGGCATGAGAAGGTCATTGCGTTGGCATCACAAGGAATCTTCATGGTGAACTGCCAGAAATTGCCCATGTCGCTGATCCACATCTTATCAGCATCGTTGGCTGTTGTGTTGTAGGTGAACACATCAATCTCGCCCAGTCCGTAGGGATCTTCGTAGAGCACAGTTCCGCTCTGGTCAACGATATCGACTGTTACCAGCCAGTGGCCAGCCAGGTTCTGTACATTGGTTCCGCCGGGCTCTTCGTCGGTCTCCACATCGCAGGCAGTGAATCCGAAGCCGATTGCGAGGGCCATCATGGCAAACTTGAAATATTTCTTCATAACTGTTTCCTCCTTTCGTTTACTTGGTTAATGTGACAGTGAAAGGTGCGCCGAAGTCCATGTTCAGGACAATCTTGCCCGTTGCGGGATCGTAGTTGCCGTCAAGCAGGACGGGCACATCGGCACCCCAGTACCAGTCGCCAAACTCCAGCAGTTCGATGCTGTTATCGTCGTTGAGCTGGATGGCTGCCTCGAGCAGGAAGTCGAGCGAGCCGAGGTACTGCGGATAGCGTCCGTAGGCATAGAAGCCGCCCAGGATGTCGCTAATAAGATAGGCATTGCCGCCCAGGCTTGAGATGGTGATGGGAGCATCATAGTAGTGACGTGAGCCATACTGGCTTTCGCCATAGTATGCGCTGGCAAAGTTTTGGGGGTCCTTCACCATGACAGTACGTGCTGCTGAGACAGCAAAGCCGTCCTTGTTTGACACACTGTAGACCAGGTCGTAGAAAGCGCCCACTGCGGTATTGACACTACCGGTGACGACCACCTTGCTCGTAATATCCTCGGTGCCCTCTGTAGCCTTGTAGCCAGGATCTTTAAAGGTATCACCGACGTTCATCTCTATCCATGTGTCACCCAGCAGTTCCAATTCTGCGAAGTGCGTTACCCGGGTGTCGGTGAGCTGATCCTCATCATCATTACATGAGGTCAGTCCCAGCGTCATCATGCCGAGTGCGAGGCTATAGAAAAATATCTTTTTCATATTGCTTGTCGTTATTTGAATTATCAATTTTCAATTATCAATTATCAATTCCCTTTACTTCACATCCCAGAACACGCGGTCAGTAATCTTTCTGACGGCAGGTGTGTTGCTGTTGTACTTACGCGAGTCGCTCGAGTAGGGGATGCTCAGGCAGAGTCCACCGTTGCCCTTAGAGTTACGAACGGGAATCAGCAGGTCACCAGGTGTGTAGATCGTAGGATCAGCCTTCACCTGTGCAGCAGTCTTCGACGACACCTTGGGCACGTCGGTACGGCGCTGCTCACTCCATGCCTCCATGTGGTCGCGCATGAACAGTGCCACCCACTTCTGCATGTAGATGAGGTTCAGCTTGTCGGTTGTCGAGCCATTCCATGCACCATTGGCCGACAGGAAGGCGGCAGCGTCAGCAGCCATGCCACGATAGGCAAAGTCGCTGGCCACACCAGCCTCGTAAGCAGCCTTGGCAGCAGCATCGTTGTTGTTGAAGCGCAGCTGAGCCTCTGCAATGAGGAACTGCAGCTCACTCTGTGTGAAGAAGAAGATGGGCATAGCGTGCGCGACGTCAAAGTTGATGCCGCTCACATCAGCATTCTTCGGTGTAGAGTTGCTCCAGAAGACGTTATCCTGCTTTGAGCCGGGATAAAGGCCCACATAGGTATTGTCGCTGGTACGAGGCAGAATGGCGTAGCTGATACGCGGGTCGTCCATAGCCTTGAAGTACTCCACGAGGGGGAAGGCAGCGCAGTGGTTGTTGGCGAGGTTAAAGACAGCGTCATACCAGGGGTTGAACTGTCCCTCAGCGTCGCTATATACGTCCCATGCCACCTCTCCGGTGAAGAAGTTGTCGGCAGCCAGCAGGGCTTTCACCTTGTTGGTGTAGTCAGCAGCATTGATGTTGGCATCGATGAAGCGGAGGTACATGCGCAGACGCAGGGCGTTGGCATAGCCTTTCCACTGGCTGATGCTCTGATGCAGAACGGGGTCGGTCATCGTAATGACATCGTTGGCATCCAGGTTGGCCTCGGCCTCGTCGAGCTCCTTCAGCACACCTTCATAGATAGCCTGACCGTCGTCATACTTCGGTGTAGAGTTGCTGCTACCCTGCAAAGCCTCAGAGTAAGGCGTCTTGTCAGTGTTGTCGACCAGCAGCTGATAGGTCTGCGTGCGCATCACCTGTGTAGCGAAGAGGTCAGCCGTGTTGGTGGTCTTCTCGGCCACTTCCTTCAGGTCCATCAGTGCACCGGCATAAAGCAGGCGGTAAGGGCGAACGAACAGGTCGCTGGTCTCCTCAATGTTGAGTTCGGCCAGGTCGTTGTACTGGTTAGCCTCAGGACGCTGGTCAAAATACTGTACGAAGAAGCCGGCATAGTTGAACAACTGGTCGCCTGTGCAGGCTGCCACAGCATTGACGGCAGCGGGGAACTGCAGTGACGGAGTGATGTCAGCGCCAGAAGGAAAATTGGGGTTGTCGTTGATATCCATGTCGCAGCTCGTCAGCACCAGTCCGGCTAAAGCAATAAACATTATCTTTTTCATATTGTAGTCTCCTTTCCTAATTTAGAATTTAACGTTGAGGTTGAAACCGAACTTACGCGAGCTG
>JAEEGL016502275.1_pt1 | contig 22827 bp, 19 predicted proteins | sample 9134231 | NCBI WGS metagenome assembly JAEEGL01 (sample SAMN16246548, study PRJNA631951) | gut metagenome | biome: gut microbiome; feature: rumen; material: fiber-attached | host: Bos | place: Iran: Karaj | collected 2018-10 | reverse complement strand
CGGGCATGGTAGCCGGCCTTGCAGTTCGGGCACGTGCGACGCCCCGCGATGCGGTCCTGGATGATTTCGTCCGGCACGTCCAGCAGCACGGCGCTGCGGATTTCGGCGCCGGTGGCGGCGAGGATGTCGGCCTGCTTCACGTTGCGCGGGAAGCCGTCGAGCAGCATGGTGACGTCGCCGGCAGTCTCGGCGATGACATCCTTGATCATCTGTGCGATCAGCTCGTCGGGGACGAGCTGGCCCGCATCCATGAACTTCTTGGCCTCGACGCCGGCCGGCGTACCCTTGGCCACCGCGCCGCGCAGCAGATCACCGCTCGAGACGTGCTTGAGATTCGCGTTCTCGGCCGCAAGCCGCGCCGCGACCGTACCCTTGCCCGAACCGGGCGCACCCAGCAGAATGACAATGTTCATTGCTTCTCCTTTAGTAGTAACTCCCTGTCCATTGGATCTCGTCCACCCAGCCGCAGTCCCGGCCCATGGTGACCTCGCTGTCCTTGTCATACGCCCACTCGACCTCGTGCGGACCAGATCCCGTGATCTGAATCGTGACCTTCGTCCAGTCCTGATCACCGGAGATGCCCGCCTTCTCATCACGGTCCACAAAGCACCGAAGTATGTCGTAATTCTCTTCGCTCGACACCTTCCACCAGAACGTAAGCGTACCCGGACCCCACACCTTCATCCAGAGCGAGGATTCCTCGCCGTGGGAGATGTGCCCCGACCGCAATCCGACGCCATCGTGCGAAACTTTCTTTTGTCCCACCCAGCCGGCGACACCATCAAGGGTTTCGAATGTGCCCGGAATTCCGATCCCGGCCGCATATTGCAAATTGCATTCATCCTCCCAGTGCGCGTAATAGGTTTTGTCGCTGTCTCCCTCTCTCGACGACGCGGTGACCAGGTACCCGTCGCTCGGATCCGAGTACCAGCCGACCAGCACCTTGTGCGCGTATGTCGCCCAGGGCAGCTTATCGTCCCACCGATCTCCTGGCGTCATCTTCACGGTAATGCGGTCATTTGCGACGACACCGCCAATCGTGCCGCCATTCGCGCGGAACGTCACGGTTATGTCATCGAGGGGCGTCCATTCAAGCTGGTCGAGCCAGGCGAAATCCTCGCCCTTGGTTACCGATGCGTTCTTCGAGTACACCCACTTGAGCGTGTGCGTGCCTGAACCGCCTATCGTAATCCTTATCTTCTCCCAGTCCCTCTCGCCAGAGAAGGCAAACTTCTGATCGCCGTCCACAAGGAAGCGGAACTTGTCGTTGCCGCCGCCTTCCGAGGACACCTTGCACCAGAAGGTTAACGTTCCGGCGCCCGTCACCTTCGTCTGAAGATAGGAGAGCTGCCCGTCGTAGATGATGCCGGAGCGAAGCGCGTCCGTACCGTCATGCGACACGGCGCCCTGTCCGCACCAGCTGTCCGTCTCGAACTCGCGCGACCATTCCGACGCCGCCGCAAGCCCCAGGCGCGGCGTCCAGTGCGCATAGTAGGTGGTGGAAGCTGTCGGCACGACGGTCGACGACGTAATGAGCGTTCCGCCGCTCTTGGCCGTGTACCAGCCCACAAACACCTGGCCCGACATGGACGGCATGTACAGCTTGCCCCAGAGGTTGCCCTGCTTCGGGTTCGCCACCTTCTTCGTCGTCGCGCCATTGGAGAACTTTCCGCCGTTCGCGTCGAACACCACCTCCACATACCCGGAAGGCGTCCACTTCATCTGGTCGAGCCAGCCATAGTCCTCGCCCTTCGTGACCGAGCCGTTCTTCGTGTAGTTCCACTTGAGCGTGTGCGTGCCCGTGCCCGTGATCGGCACCGTCACCTGCGTCCAGTCCTTGTCGCCGCTGATCACGTACTTCTGCGAGCCGTCCACGAGAAACCGGAGCGCGTCGTTGCCGCTCTCGCTCGATACCGCCCACCAGAACGAGAGCGTGCCCGCGCCCGTCACCTTCGTCTGGAGATAGGAGGACTGCCCGTCGTAGATGATGCCAGAGCGGAGCGCGTCCGTGCCATCATGCGCAACCGATCCCTGTCCGCACCAGCTGTCCGTCGTGAACTCGTATGGCCACTCCGACGCCACCGCCAGCCCCAGGCGCGGCGTCCAGCGCGCGTAGTAGGTGGCGTTGCCGCTCGGCACCGTGCTTGACGCCGTAATCATCGTGCCGCCGCTCTGCGCCGTGTAGTAGCCGTCGAACACGTAGCCCGACTTTGCCGGCATCGGCAGCTTGCCCCAGAGATTGCCAGGCTTGGCCTCTACCGTCTTCGTCGCCGCGCCGTTGGAGAACTTCCCGCCGTTGCCGTTGAAGACGATGGAAGGCAGCGCGACCTTGGCGACCGTAAGGTCGTTGCCCCACCGGTTGCGGGTCCTGCACCCTTCGTCGTAAGTCCAGCCTGCGCTGGCAGACGGGATGCTGACAGCCTTCAAGGGCGACTCCTGGTTCCCGTAAACGGCTTTGACGGTGTAGCTTCCCGACGAGGCCACCCTGAGCGAATAAATGCCCTTCGCATCGGTGGTGGACGTCGTCACCGCCGCGCCCGACGAGCCATAGAGCGTCACCGTGGCGCCGGCCACCGGGGCCGCCGAAGAATTGAGCACCCGGCCCGAAATGACATCACCGGAAATATCAGGATGCACGTTAAACCCGATTCCGGAAATAGCGGTAAATGGAGAAGAAATATTAGAAACGATTGGCTCGTCCATGCAGTACCAGGCGTCGCCATCGCTCCACCAGCCAAAGTTCAAATGCGCATAGCGCTTGCCGGACATATAGCCATATCCGTCGGCCAGGAGCGTATGGCCGGGAAACGAAAGTATCACGGGCATTTTTGCATCGAGGCTGGCATAAAACGCATTGTTGAAGTCGGCAATTCGTTGATTGAAATCGGCGGGTTTGTTCTGCGTATCGATTTCGTATTTTATGTATGTTGCGGACGCGTAGCCAAACCTTTCCTTCAGCTGGTCGGCAAGGATGACCGCAAGCGTACCCCCGCTTCCGGGCGTTTCTGGTGTAGGCCTTTTCCACGCCATCTCTGTCGCGACGCAGATGTTCCAGGCCAGCTTGCCAACGGCCTGACGCTGGACTTCCGTCGGATCGGGGTCTTTGGAATAGATCCACGTCTTGAACATGTTTTCCCAGTCAAATGTTCCAGAGATGGAATAGGCGGTGAACGGAACACCGTCAAGGAAGCACGTATTGGAGAACTGAGCTCTGTAGTCGTTAGGCCGCTTCCAGAAATACATCAGCTGCGCGCCCGCCGTGGCAACGCATCCGCACGGGATATTCCCACGCCCTTCTGAATACGGAACATAGGGGTCGTAAACATAGTAGTCTAACGCCGGAAGATAGTCGTCGCCATATCCATGATCCGAATATCCACCGTCCTGCCCCCACTGCGTCTCGATCAGCGGCCCTACGCGCACGTCGGAGAGGGTGTACTCGCCTTCGCCCTTGCTGTAAGCCCGTCCGTCGGCCAAGAGCGCACCCCACTCCGCCATGGCGGCGGCGCAAGGATTGCCCGCCGACTTGGCGATGGGGCTTCCATTCGCCGCCCCCTCACTGTCGACACGTTCGAATTCCGCCACCGTGCCAGACAGATATTGCTGAAGAAACGTGTACATGGGGCTGTTCTCGTCGCCGCTGTAGCGGCCGGTGGCGGAGAAGGCGATGATGGGCGTCAGACGCGTGTCGCCGGACGTAATGACGAAGCCGCCGCCTTCGAGATTCACCGCATGGAAGATTGCGCGCCCCGTCTCGTTGCTGACGGTCTCGGTACTTGCCGAGGTGGCCGAAAGGAAAGCCGCCCCCATGCGCTGGGGATTGGCGCCAATCCAGTTTTCTGCGGCCTTCTGCGCCTGTTCGGGCGTCACTTCGGCGGCATGGGAAACGAATGCCGTCGCCATCGTAAGCACGGCACAGGCAGCACTAATGCGTTTCATGGACATTTTCTCCTTGCATGAGGTTGTGGAATCAAGCATGAGCATTTTATCAAACACCCTGCCGTTTCGTCAAACACATTCGGACGGCATCCCGGGGGCAATTCGCCTGTTTCGTTGCGGTCACAATTCGACGCCCGCGATTGCGGCCTGTTCGGCAAAAGACGGGGCGTTCGCCATTTCGAAATGCCCCGACACCTTGCCGTCGGGCGCAATCGCATCGGTCTTCCACCGTTGCATCTCGCTGACCCTGTAGTCGCCGTTTTCAAGCGGCAGGACCTCGGCCACCGACACGACCTTGCGCGTCCCGTCCGAAAGGCGCGCCGTATGGACGACCGCATCGATCGCGCTCGCCACCTGGGACCTGAGCGCCGAAAGCGGTATGTCTATCCCGCTCAGCAGCGCGCACGTCTCGATGCGCCTGAGGCAGTCTATCGGACTGTTCGCATGGATCGTGCTCATGGAGCCGGCATGCCCGGTGTTGAGGGCCTGCAACAGGTCGAGCGCCTCGCCGCCGCGGATTTCGCCGATGACGATGCGGTCGGGCCTGAGACGCAGCGCCGAGCGGATGAGGTCGCGGATCGTCACCTCGCCCTGGCCATTCTTGTCGGCCTTGCGCGTCTCGAACGGCACGACATGCTTTTGCTGGAGCTGGAGTTCGGTGGCGTCTTCTATGACCAGCACGCGCTCCCCTTCCGGGATGAACGAGCTGAGCGCGTTGAGCACGGAGGTCTTGCCGGAACTGGTCGCGCCGGAAACGATCACGTTCTTGTGGAGCAGCACGAGCGCGCGGATCAGGTTGCGCGTCTTGTCGTCGAGGCTGCCGTAGGATTGCATCTTGTCGATGGTGAGCGTGTCCTTCTTGAACTTGCGGATGGCGATCACCGTGCCGACCCGGCTCAAGGGAGGAATCACGGCGTGAACGCGGCTGCCGTCCGGCAGACGAGCGTCGAGGCGGGGATGCATCTCGTCGAGCATGCGCCCCACGGACTTTGCGATATTTGCGGCGGCGGCCTTGAGCGCGGATTCGCTCACGAACCTGGCCGGAATCTCCTCCAGCTTGCCGCCACGCTCGATGTAGATCTGCTGGTGGCCGTTGATGAGGATTTCCGAGACGGAATCATCCTCCAGATACTCCTTCACGGGCGCCAGAAACAGCACCAGAAACGAATTGTTGTTGTCCATGACATCTCCTTTGAGAACTTATCGGCTTTGCACCGCGCTCTTCATCTGGGCTTTGTATGAGCGCTGTATGCTCTGTGTCTTGTCGTTCGATCCCCACCAGGTCTTGTAGTTGTTCTCCTTGTTCCCCGATGAATTGAAGTGGCGCACCTCGAAATTCACCGGATATTTTGCGCGCTTCTCCCTCTGTTCCTTCGTTTGCGCATTGCCGCACAGAACGAACAGCGCGCACAAGGCGGACAGAACAAATTTCAGCTCGACACGAACCATGGCAGTCATCCTTTCCTGACGGTCATTCGCTGATGCGACACCCGCCGCACACAACCATGACCAATCGCTTTTCTTGCATTTGTCAAATAGTATAGCATATCCAGATTGTGGCTACAAGAGGGCCGTTTTCGGCCGTTTTCATACCGGGCATCGTCGCGATAGCGCTACATGATCCCGTCACACATCGGTATCGTCTCTTCCCGTCTACAGTGCGATGAATACGCCTGTCAGGTAGCTTGCGACATTCATTGTCAACGAAGCGACAAGCAACCTCCGCCATTTAGCGAAACCATAAATTGCCGTTAGCGCGAGAGCTTCGACGCAAACAATAATCGCCTCGCAAGGAAGGACAACGATTATGGGACGTCCGAACACACCGAGTACAATCGTGAACAGGGGATGCGTTGCGAGGTTTACGCCGACAACCGCGAGCCACCATCGTGGCAGCCTCACCCATGCCGTCGCCGTAAACTCCAAGGCGATGTTGATCCACTCCCACGCAAGAAAACCCAAAATCGCGCTCATGCGAGGCTCCCCGTGAAAAGGCCAAGGCAGTTCAGTCCGAAGGCCGTCCCTCCGCGACACCCGGTTTTGCCATATGCGAGAGAAAGCACCGGCCCCGTCGCGAGCTGCGCGACAAAGAGAAGCGCAAGCCACGCCACCACCCACGACGGTTCGCAGAAGAACGCCAGCGCGACGCTCCCCGCGACGCTGAACGCCGTCACCTTCCAGCATCCGACACGTTCAGCCAGATAACCGCCCGCCACCTTGCCGGCGAACGTGACCGCCGCGCCAGCAAGCATCATCAGCGCACAACCTCCTGCGGAACGTCCGACTGCAAACAATCCCGCCCAGCTACGCCATGCGATCAGCGCGAACAGACCAAATAGAATCAGCATTGACAAGATAGACGCCCCGTCGTCCCGTACGGGCACATTCATGCGTCCGGCACCACCCCACTCCTTTACCGCAGCAAGCACGGCGCATGCTGCAAGTACCGCCGCAAACACAAGAAGGCAAACCGTCGCAGCTCTTACCGCCCACACTTGCCCAGCCATAAGCCCAAACGCACCTGTCGATACGAAAAGCCCGATCGGCCCCGCCCTTCCCCCGTGCGTCTCCAGTACATATTTCCCTGCCGTCAGGTGGAAAAGCGCATTGCCGACACATGCCGCCGCAAGAACGCCCCATCCGCCAACGCCAAGCGCAGCTGCGACAGCTGCGGCCAACACCAACCCCGTACCGGCGAAGAAGCAACTTCTGCTCCGTCTCGGCCATTCGTCCATAACTACGCCCATCGGCAGCTGAAGTGCAAACGCCATCGCATTGTAGGCGATGACGCGCTCCCACGTCATCCCGCCCGCGACCAGCACGCTCACGGAGCATGCGTCAACCAGCGGATGGATTATGGCGAAGAGAGGAAGCATTTAAAACTCATAGATCGGCATCGGCAGTAGGATAGCCTTTACGCCCCAGGTTAATGCAATTATCGCACACCCCTAATTCCAATCCTCTGGCAACCTCGCGATTACGCCCAACAAAACGCTTGTACTCTTTTCCGCATACTCTGCAAATTCCCTCCTCATGCAATTTGTCGCACTTAGGGCATCCAGAATGCCTGCCCATCCAATACCAATGCTCTATTTTCGTACCACATTTAAGGCAAAGATCGTTATCCTGGCGCCTTACGCGCTCCATATACTGCGAGTACGATTCATTTGGATCGGGCTTGACAAAAACGGAAACGTCACCTCCGTACACGCCAGACAGCTTAACAGTTGGAAGGACCTCAAAGAAGATAAAGTATCCCGCCCAACACAACGGACATATCAAAAAAACACGAGGCCACTGTTTATGCACAAAGTTCAGAAATGTGCCGTTCGATTTTCTGTGTACCTTAAGATAATGCAATATGGCAAAAGCCAATGAAAGCAACGTCCCTAAGCACAGCGCAAGCCCCAGTCCCGATGGCAACCCTGCCTTCTGGGCAAACCATTCTGGAAACGGGAGAGCATGATAATGATATCTCGGCATAGGGACATCTGCCATTCCCGTCATCGCAACCGCCGCGAAGAGTAGCGACATCATCAATGTTTTTCTCTTCATCCTATCATCTCCTTAAAAATCAAGCGGATGATGGTCGCCGACACGTACTGCGGCATAATCGAGATGTTCGTACCGATGTTGAAGCCGTTCGTCACGTCCGCCACGCCGTAGAGTATTGGCCTTGCTCCTTCCATGTCGGACATTATATCAAAAATCCGCCGCTTGTGCGGAAATCGCCCCTATTTTCCTTCTTTCAGCCGTTCGCGCAGTTCTATGGCCTTCTTGAGATCTTCCAGCTCGCGGCGCTTTTCGGGATCCTCGATCGTGCCGATCTGCGACGTAATGGACTTTGCCTCGTCCACAGCGCCAGACGTGAAACGCCCCATCGCCTCGGAAAACTTGCTCATGGCGTCGCTTGGCTGCCACGCGGATGGAGACGGCAACGTCAAGGGCTCGCCGATCTTCACCGTAAAGCGGAACTTCTGCGTCGCCGAATCCGGCTTGCCGTAGGCCCCCTCGTATTCGCCAGGACGCAATTCCACGGTCTTCTCGACCTGTCTGCCGCCTATACGGCAGACTACTCCGTTCTCCAACGGCGGCAACGACACCTTCACGGGCGTCGGCACAAGCTTTTCCTTCGATACCGTAAATTCGCGGCAATCGAAATCTTCCATGCGTCGCGGCAGCATCACAAACTCGTATCCCGGAACGGACGCATAGGATTCGCCAGACCAGCCATGCTCGAAGGTGACAACCTTGCGTTCGCCCGGATTGACGACGACGGTTGCCACGTCCGTCCTGACCGAAAGGGGCAAGTCCGTCGCATTCTTGACATATCCCCGCACCCTGCGGCGTTCCGCGTCATAGCGTTCCCTGAGCGACCGTTCGACTCCTTCGCCCAATATGGCCAGCGCCGAGGCCGTCTTCCAGTCGTTCAGCACTCCATACGCACGCTCCAGCCGCCGCCTTCGCGTATCCAGCGGCTCTGGCGCGAGACAGCTCTCGCATGTTGCGACAATCTCCCTGCCGCGGGCAACCAGTCCGCTGTTCTTCTTCGCCGCCTCGAATTCCGGAGACGGAATCCATTCGCCGGACGGTGGCGGAACTTCCACAATGGCGGAAGCATCGGTCTCGAACTCGCATTCCTGATCCTTGAAGTCCCTTACTCCGGAATACGTTTCCCGCCTGTGGCGGTATACCGCCCGATGGCGCCCCTGGCGCAGCTCGACGACGCCGGGACGCTGTTCGACTCCGTCCACAAGGCATGAAACATCTTGCCCCAAAGCGGGTATTCGCGCCTTTGTGCCGCCTTTGCACTCTTCCATCCGCATGACGATAAAGGCATTGGCGTCGAAACGGTCCTCCTTCACGCGCAACGGCTCGCACCCCTCGCTTGTGACGGCAATGCCTTCCGGCACGCCGTTGGTGAACACGAACGTGCCGCTGGAGACGGGCGGAATCTTCCTGCCGCAAAACTCGACTGTCCGATACGTCTTGTTGTCGATCACGCCCACGGTCCATTTGCGGCAGGCGGCAATGCGCAACTTCATTTCGGCGGCGGTCTTTTCCGACATGCGGCCTTCCGAGACGGCGCGCCTGAGCTCCATCTCGGCGCGATCGATGTTTCCGCGCCAGTTTTTCACGTCGCGCGCCGTGACTTTTGGTATGTTGTCCAGCCATTTGCCGCACTCGGCGGCGACGGCGCGCTCCGACTCGCGCACATCGCGGTCCTGCGCGGCCTTGGCTATCCGGGCCGCGCCGTCCTTGAAGAACTGTTCGTCGCGGTATCTGCCCCAGTTGTTCTGCCACACCGCATATTCGGCCCTAAGCTCCGCCGTCGTCACGTTCTCGTCGGCATACCGGCCGAGCATCTTCTCCACCTCGTCGGACAGCTCCTTTTCCGCCTTGCGCAGTTCGGCAAGCCGACGTTCCCTGTCCTTGCCGGCAATGTCATCGTCCCTGTCCCGATCTTCCCGCCTGCGCCTCGCGAAATCGATCTTGCCGGCAAGATTCCGGAATGTCTCCGCATCCAGCGCCTTTCCCCATTTCTTCATCCAGGCGGCAACGCGATTGGAGCAGGCCTCGGTACTGTCGTTGCGTCCCTGAAACGCCTCGACGATCGCAAGGGCCTCGTCTTTTGCCCGTTCCTGGTTGCGCTCGGATTCGTCCCGACTGTCACGCGCCTTGCGGTCCGCGAGCGCGACGGCGAAGCGGTTCGTCTGGTCTGCGAGAATCGGCGCGACATCGGCGTTGTCGCGCCATTTGAGCGTCCATTCCGCAGCCGCGTTTCCTGCCGCAAGCAACGTCACGGCGCGGTTGTCGAACTGCCTCACGACTTCATCCGCCTCGTTGCAGGCCGCCTGCCGCACCCTCTCGATCCTTTCCCGCTCCTGCCGCTTCTCTTCCTGCTCTTTCGCGATCCTTTCCTGTTCGATGCGCTGCAGCCTTCTTTGCTCGTTCAGCCTTTCAATGTCGGCTATCTTGGACTTTATGGGATTCCAGGACAGCGCGACTGAGACGGCGACGCCCAGCAGGACGAACACAGCGACAATCGCCTTCCGATGGCGGCTTGCCAGCTCGCCGTAGTCGCGACGCGTCTCTGGCGGATTTACGGACGTTGTGTGGACTGTAGTCGGGTCTGCCGACGGACGCGGGCGCTGGACAGGTCGCGACGGAGGCGGCTGATGCTGACGGCGCGCGGGCTGCGACGGCCTTGCGGGCGTCGATGGCGCTTGGGGCCTCAAGGGCGACTGTGGAGGCAAGGGCTTTGCCGGCCGCTGCGGCGCCACCGGACTGGGCGATCCCGGCCCCAGCTGCGCAAGCAACGCCCCAAGACGCCGATAAAGGACTTCTGCACTGTGGATGCGACGTTGCGGATCAAGGGCCGTCATGTCCTCCAGCAGCGTGCGCAGCTGAGGATTGGACGCCACCTGCTCCACGTCGAACACCGGCGGCATGCGGCTTCTCACCCTTTCGAAGAATGCCGCGAACGCAGTAGGGCCCGTCGGAAGGCGAGGGTACCCCGTCTTTCCGGAAATCGCCTCGTACAGGCAAAGTCCCAGCGCGTAGATGTCCATGCCCGCATCGCCGCGACTGCCGCTGAGGATGACTTCCGGGGGCATGTAGTCGAGCGTTCCCGGGACCTGCCCCGATGTCGCCGTGCCGTTCACGTCGCGGGCTATTCCAAGATCCATGATCGCGGCAGCGGCTGGATTCTGAGGGGGATAGTACAGGTTGGCCGGCTTGATGTCGCGATGGAAGATGCCCTTGCGGTGCATCATCGCAAGCGCCTGGGCATACCGCATGAAGGCCGTAATGACGTCCCTTATGGGCAACGGCGCTTCGGCATGGCGCTTGATCGCGTCGCGCAGCGACAGCCCTGGCATCCCCGGCAGGAATGCCATCACGAGAAACGCCTCGTCTCCGCCAGGGTGCTGCGTCTCGAAATAGTCGACGAACCGCACAAACGCCGGATCGTCCAGCTGGCGCATGACACGCGCCTCGCGACGGAACCTGTCGCCATACGCGGCCTTGAGCAGATGCTTGACGGCGACAAAGTCCCCCGTGCCCCTGACGCGAGCCTTGAACACCTCGCCGAAGCCGCCTCTGCCCACGATGCGCAGCAGCCTGTAGGAGTGCGTTTCGCTGCGAAGCTCGCGGAATCTGATCGTCTTGATTCCGGCCCTGAACTCCGCCGCCGAGGCATAACGCGTGGCAGGATCCTCCGAAAGCGCCTTCTTCAGGACCACGTCGGCGTTGGAAAGCAACCGCCTGACGTTGGATCGCACATGAATGGCGCAAAGCCCCTCTTGCCGCTGGCTCCAGCGCGAGAGAAATGCGAAATCGGCCTGCTCCCCCTTCTCCTTCGCGCGCTCGTACGGAACCTCGCCAGTAAGGGCTTCGTGCATCACCACACCCATCGAAAACACATCGCTCCGCTCGTCGCCGCGGAACGTCGGATCCGAAAATTCCGGCGCCATGTAGTCGAAGGTGCCGGCGAACCTGCCTGACGCCGTGGACACGGAACCGTCCGCCTTGCGCGATATCTCGAAATCTATCAGCTTGACGGTTCCGTCGTTGCAGATGAATATGTTGCCGGGCTTGACGTCGCGATGGACGATTCCCTGGTCTGCGGCGGCGCTCAGCCCAGCCAAGGCGGAATCGACGATCTTGATCGCCTCGTCGGCATCCAGTCCGCCAGGATTGACGGCCAGGCGCTCCTTGAGCGTCTGGCCTTCCAGAAACTCCATCACGACGACATGCATGGAGCTGAACGGCGTGTTTTCCGCGAAGCAGCCGCGATAGCGAACCACATTGGGATGGTTGATCCTGGACAGCAGTTCCGTGCGCCTGGCAAGGCGCGCATACATTGCGCCCGTCTCGTCGCGGACAGTCATCGTCTTGAGCGCAACGGTCTCCCCGACCGCAACGCCCGGCAGGACAGGCTGCTCGCACACGGCACGGAAAACCGAGCCTTGGCTTCCCTTGCCGTCCCGTATGGGCGCGACAATCCGGAATCCGCCTATCCGACGCTCACCCATCGAACTCACTTGCCTTTCAGCCCCTTGATGCCGGAGATCATGCGGGCGCATGCCTCCTGTACCGACAGAGTCTTGACATCGCCAGAGGCCACGCTGCGCCAATCGTCGAGCCAACGGCGCTCGGCGTCGGTACGAACCTTTTTCTCGAACGCAGACTTGGCGTCTTCAGCCGTCTGCAGCATGAATTTCAGATCCACGGCGGCGTTCTCGACCGACTTCGCCGTTCGCGACTGCGAACATTTCTTCGAACTGGCCTCGAAGCGCCTTGCCTGCTCCAGGTACTCGTATGGAACCTTTCCTTCCGGGAACAGCTGGCGGACAAAGGCCAGGAACTGCTTGACATCCGCCGCATCGCAGGACTTGATCATGCTTTCGCATGCCGCTTCCGCCTTCGGCGATGACGCCGATGGCGGCGGCGGGGAAGTCACAACAGCCGCGGAGGCGACAGGCGCGACAGAAGAGGCGGAGGCGACAGCGCCCGTCGGGGCGGCGACGGCCGGCACGACGTTTGCGGGGTCACGGGAGGGACGAGCTTTGTCGCTGCCAGGCGCTGCAATTGCACTGCCTGGGGCGACTTCCCCGTTGGACCGCGTGCTGGAGCCAAGATCGCCTTGGGGCAACGGCGCGGCCGGCTCGGCTGATGTGGGCTTGGGTTGCGCGGCCGGCACGGAATCGGCAGAAGCGGCTGGCGGCTGCCGAACCTGTGAAACTGGTTCCGCCTTGGCGGGCGGTTCAGGGGCGGACGAGCCGGACGATTTGCGGACAAGGGCATACGTCACGCCGGCCGCGACCAAAACCAGAAGCAATGCCGCGCCACCGATCACAAGCCACCTGCTGCCGCCACCGGAGACAGGCGTGGGGTTGCCGCCAATTTCCTCCATGTCCAGTTTTGGGCGAGGCAATGTGGTAGGCAGCACCGTCTGGACCGTATTTATCGTCGGTACGCCGCTGCCTCGCGTATCGGCGTCGTCGGTGTTGTCCGTGGTGCCGGTATCGTCGTCGTCGTCCGTGAAGCCGGTGGCCGTATCCGGGAGCGGCAGGCTGGTCTCCGACAGAGGCAATATGCCCACCTCCAGCAGCACGACCGTAACATTGTCGATTCCGCCGGCTTCCAGCGCGGCAGCGATCATCGCGTCGACTGCCTCGTGTACGTCGGCATGCTGGCGCGAGATGGCAAGAATCTTCTTGTCCGGAACCATTCGGGAAAGGCCATCGCTGCAAATCAGTATCCGATCGCCCTTGGCCACCTTGAAGGGCGTGCGCTCCGGTTCGACCTTGGGGCGTATGCCGATGGCGTTCATCACCATGCTGCGAAACATGGGATTGATCTTCTTCTCGTCCTTGGCCCCCATCATCTCGGCAACGGAATGGTCGCGCGTGACCTGCCTTATGCTGCGCCCATGGATGAGATAGAGCCGGCTGTCGCCGGCATGGACGGCCAGCGCCGAATCGGGACGTGTGGCGTCCAGCACCACTCCGACGAATGTCGAACCGCAGCCCGTGAGCTTCTTTTCCGCCGTTCGGTTGAAAATCCATTCCGACGCCTGGGTAAGGCCGCTTTCAAGGACATCCGCCACATCGGCCGCGGCGTACGCTCCCCCTTCCGGCGGGATGCAGACCTTGGTCGCATCCTCAACGGACTTCACAACCGCCGCGGACGCGATTTCGCCGTCGTCGCCGCCGCCCATTCCGTCCGCCACGCAGAAGATGCCGGCCTTGGGGAAGGTACCAAAGGCGTCTTCGTTGTTCTTGCGCTTCTTGCCCACGTCGGTACGCGCCGAATACAAAATATGCTGAAACTTGTTGCTCATTTCCTTGCGTCTCCCGCTCCGGCCTTCATGCTAAGGCCGTATGAAAAACCGCTTCGTCCCGGCGCGATGCGCCAGATCATCAGAGTAAGCTCCTCGCCGCCTCGGCTCCAGGCTTCCAGCACCCGGTTCCGTCCTAGCGAAATGGTATGCAGATGCGCCCATCCGGCGGCGGCGATCTTTGCGGCGAACTGCGCCTGCGCCTGGTTGAAGGACACGCCTATCTCGCCGTTCGCCTTCCAGCCCCTGCCATCGGCGGCCGCATGCGTCACCTGTGCGTTTACCGGCATCGTGAATGGCGCGGCAGGGCGCGATGATCCCATCGCGCCGCACGACGCCACCATCAGGCACATCGCCATCGCAACCAACCGCGCCATGCCAAGTCCTCAATCGCTCCATTCCCTGAACTGGCGATAACGCTCGTACTTGCGTCCCGTCAATCCAGGAAGCGCGCCGCGCCATCCGTTGCCATTGTCGCTTCCAACCGACGGCCAGTCTTCGTCGGCCATCGTGTTCCATGAAGCCGAACCCGCTGCGCTGTCGACCAGACGTCCGGCTTCGGAAAGATTGTCGGGCATCGCGCGATACAAACTCTTCAGCTGCCCCGACGTATAGATTCTCGCACGGCGGTACGTGTAGTAATTGTAGTATCGCGCGTCATTTACGTCCTTGGCGTACATGGCGACCCTGGACCGGGCCAGGAGCGCCCCCATGTTGCCATTGGCCTGTCCTGCTCCGGTCGCGGTCGAAATGAACCAATCCGGATAGGCCAGCCACCCTCTCGTCCAGGGCGCGAGCCTGTACTCGTCGCGGACCTTGGCGCCAACCGCCACCGTCCATGGCCCGCTGAAATTGGGATTCGAATAATAGCGGTAGTTTTCCTCATGGACGTCATCTTCGCCAATGGCGGTGGACGGAAAGAGCAACCTCCTGATCCGATTCCATCCGGCGGAAATCATGTGGTTGCCCTGTGACGTCGCTTCCATGTCAAGCGCCCGCGTTCTGTCCGCCGCCGCAAGGCGCGTAGACTTGATCGCGATGTCGCCGATCATGAATACGCCGCCGAACAGCACGAGGTAGATGGGGAACACGATGAGGAACTCCATCAGGACACTGCCGCGCCGCCGCCGATTCTGGAAAACCGTCTTCATCAGTGCAGCATCACCCTTTCAAGCTCGCCCCATCTGACAGGCCTGTTCGCGTTCTGTATCTGCCACTTCGCCCTCACTTTGCCGGTGTCGTCCTGCTGCGTCGCCGACCCATTCCCGCCCCAGAACCCCAGCTTGTTGCCAAAGCGATACTCTTCCCCAAGATTGCGATTGCCGTACTGTCGCGACAGGTCAAGGCCATTGCCGCCGGCCCTCATGTCCGTGTCTCTGACGCCCAGCTCCCGGGCATATCCCTCAAGGAAGTTCAGGTTCCCGCTTCCCCATGCGCCGCCAGATGCCAGCGTCTCCGCCCGCCGGACCGGAATCAGCACCGCATCCAAATCACTTTGGCAGAGATTCCACTTCTGGCCCGCGTTGCTCCAAGACACGTCTTTCCAGTCGATCCTGTACGCACGCTCGCGATTGTCGACATCTTCGTCGATGTACTTGTACCCGGCCTTTGCCGACGCGAAGCAAACCATGTATTGGGGCGTCCAATCCATTCCCCTGCCTATGCTAAAGGCCGAAAACAGCCCACGGGCGACATTGCCCAGAACAGGCACCCATGGATTTTGGTTTTCGCACGCGATGCCGACGGTGATCGTGCCGCGCTCGGCAAAATAATCTTCGGTCAGGATATAGGGTTCCGCCCGTTCGCCAACGTAACGATCGTTCCATATCCTGTTGTTGTCGCCGTAGACGCTTGCGCGAAAAGTTCCGGTTCCGCCGCTGCACCGGCATCGGACGCTGTCATGCAAAGGATGCCGGCACCTCTTTATTCCGTCAAGATAGCCCCCGACATGATACTTGGGGTCGGTGCATATCCATCTGTACGAACTCCACGTCCACTTGGATTGAAGATTGCCCAGGGACCAATGCCTGTAGGAACGCTGAAGCCCTTTTGCGCCCTCCGTGGAACGGCTTCCATTCCCGCGGACAAACCACTGTCCGTCCCTGGCGCCCTCACCCAATGTCGTCGCCATTCCGTTTTGCCTGACAAATGCGGAAAACCGGTTTTCGTCGCCTCTATCGCTGACCTCGTTGCGAAGCATGCGCAGATATCCGCTTCCCTCGCTCAAGGGATCGCTATTTTGCCGAATGAAAAATGGACGACGGCACCTGTTGCGCACGTTGTCGGGAAGGTTGGCTTCCAGCACGTCATTTACGGCGATTTCTATTCTCTTCTGCAGGCTCGCATGGCCCGAACCGCCTCTTATCAGGTCGCTGATCGCGCGATTCATCTCCCGAATCGTACGCTTGTCCTGATCTATCTGCGTCTCCATGTTCTGAGACGCGTAGAAGGAGGCGGCTTGCCCTACAAGATGTCCAGAATATCCCATGCGGGCAAACATGATATCCATCTCGGTGGTCGACCTGTGGTTATTCAATGTGATATTGGGGCCGAAGCCCGTTTGCCAACTGTGGTTCCCCTTCCAAAAGCAACACGGAGAACCGCTGTAGTACCAGCTTATTGCGGCGGACTTGTCGTCGTCATAGTGTTCAACCGTGTGTTCCAGCCACCTGTCCACGATATAATCCATCTGCCGCCGCGACATGGCGATGTACGTCCACGCCATCGCACGATTGATGGTGGCGATGCGCGAGAGCGTATCGGCCTGGACGACGGCCGCCGAATAGGCGGCGGCATCGCAGGCGTTCTGGAGATGGACGCGCGTCTTGACCGCCGCGCCGATGGCGTAGACGCCCATGCAGACCAGATACATGAACATGAAGATGGCCAGCGTCGTGACGAGCGCCACGCCATCGTCGTCACGCCCCAGCCGAAGAAACTTGTCACGGAGCACGCGAAGCATGATCAGCCGCCTCCGTGAATGTTGGTGCCGTCAAAGCCTCCGGACGGAAATCTAGCCGTGGAATACGGCATGGGCAGAACACACGCCTCGGCAAGCTCGAGCCAGGGCCAAAAGCCGTCAACCGACGTATCGGCATTCTTGGCCGCGTCGTCTAGGTCGCTGTAGAAATCCGCCTTGTCGCTTGCGCCCTTGATCTTCACGCGCCTGTTCGCGATAATCCTGTTCACGGCCATTCCGGGAATGAGCAGCGGATACTTGAACCTGACCTCGACTGCGGCGACGGGGCTGTCAATGCCATTGGCCACGACTTCGACGGCTATTCGATCGCGTGAAGAGGCCGACCCGGGAATTCGCCCCCAGCCTGGGATAGAGACTCGATTGGACGCCTGATTGTCTTTTTCCGCCATGCACATCCAGGAAAGGGCAACCTCGGCGGCGTCCTGCGCGGCTTTTTGCTGTTCGCCAGACGGCACCACCATAATGGCGCGCGTGGCGCAAAAGGCTGCGTACGCGGTCATCTGCTTCGCGGTCCAGATCAGCGCGAACTGGATCACGCCAAAGATCAGGAGCAGCAGAAGCGGCAGGACGAGAACCGTTTCGGCGAGGATTGAGCCACGCTTCATCGGCATAGGAGCGTCGCCTCCACCGCAAGAGTTGACCAGGTGCCGATGGCAATTGCTATGCCAAAGGGAACGCGGGCGCGCTCGTCATCCTTCGGCGGAATCGCGGCGCGACCGGCCGCGCGGTCGTATCGCCAGTCGAATACGCAGCGGAAGGCATGCTTCAGCCGCGCAGCCGTCACTTTGCGCGTCAAAAGCATCGCCACGGCCACAAAGAGGCCTGCAAACGAGACGGCGATCAGGAAAAACGGCGTTTCCCGCAGTCCCAAGAAAGCCGCGCAGGCGGCAAGCATCTTCAAATCCCCCGCGCCGGCGGCTCGGAGAAGAAAAGGTATGAGCAGGAAAAGAACGGCCACGCCCGCTGCCGCAAGGCCGTCCCTAAGTCCCGCCCAGCCCCAGAACCCGGCCTGGACGCCAAGCCCCGCCAGCAATCCGCCCAACGTGCAGACGTTGGGCAGACGACGACGCTTCGCATCGCTCCAACACAAGTATCCCAACCAGGGGGTTAGGATACTTGCGCGGAATATGAGCCAGGTAAGGGACATGTTGCTGGCCTACAGCCGAAACACATCAGTTTCCGGCGTTGACCTGACCCTCTTCCTCCGCCACGGGGAAAGCCTTGGCCGCCTCAAGCGCCGCCTGGTTCTGCGCCGGCTTGGCTTGCTGTATCGCCGAAATGTTCTCCTTGGCGGTATCGGTACGACCCGTCGCCGCATCGCCGGCAACGCCGAACATGCCCAATATCTGCGCACCGAAGAGCCAGGCCGCCACGACCACGCATGCTCCGATGAACACGGCGACGATGACGTACTCCATCATCACTGCGCCGGTCTCTTCGCCCATGACGCGACGGACAAGCTTGCCGAGGCAAGAGTTCTTGACGCGCTCGATCATTTTGCTGTTCTTGTTCATTGTTTCGTTCCTTTCGGTTTTTGGTTTGTTGTTTTTGGGGTTTGTTTTTCGCTTGACGACATTGACACTCATGGGACGGGAAGCGAAAGCCCGCCCAGAGTACGCTGATAGAACGCAACGATGCCCTGGCCAAGCGGGCCAAAGCCATCTGCGACACTGAAAAACTCGCGATTCATGAACACGGCCACGGCAGCGCCGATGCCGCACAGCACGATGATGTATTCCAACATCATCGAGCCGCGCTCGTTCATCAGGTTTGCTATGTTCGTTTGGTTTTTCATGACACTCTAATGTAAAGCAGATACCGTGCCAATGTCCGTTGCGCCCATTTTCACGGTGATTTTCCGCATCATGCGGCAATTGTGTACGATTTTCGCACCATGCGCGAATATGCATGTCCGCGTACTGGACACGCGCGCATCAGAAACCTGCGTATTGGCTGGACATGCCGTCATTCCGCATCCACCTCCACCCAACGCTGGCGCACGGCCTCCATTCCGGGGATGCCCTTGTCCAGGATTATCTTGCGCAGCTTCAATTGCTTTTCAGGATCGGTTTCGGAGTCGTAGTTCTCGTTCAGTTCGTTGATCTGCTTCTGAAGCTTTCGGAAGGCCATTTCCAGCGAACGCAGATCGGCGTATGAAGGTTCGTCCGAGAAATACTCCGCATAGTATCCGGCCACTATCTTCGCCCTGTCGGCAGTCCCGGCCTTCGCCTGCTGCTTCAGCATTGCAACCAGCTTGTCCCGGTCCGCGAGTATCTGCGCGCCCAGCGCGTAGAGCCGGCCAAGTTTTCCGGCCCTGAACTCCTTGCCTTCGGGCCGATCCATGAAGGCAAGGAAGGTTCGCACCTGATCGAACGCGGCCTTGGCCGTCTGGCACTTTGGCACGAAATTCATGAGGACGGCCGTCTTGCGGCCTGGCGGCTTTGGCAGTTCGCGCAGATTCTCGTATGTCGATTCTATGCCTACAAGCTCGTCATACACGCCCGTCGGATCCACGCGGCTCGGAAGCGGGAACCTGTTGCGGAAGCAATCGAAGGAAAGTGCTGCCTCCCATGTCTTGGGATTGGACACAAAAGTGAGCAGATGCCCCCTCTCGCCGTTTCTGATTCCTGCGGCCTCGAGGTTTCGGAGCATGGGCCCAAGTATCATGGCCTCGTTCTGGTATCCCTGGTGACGCTTCTGGAAATCCGCGCGCACGTCGGAGAACTTCACGTGCCTGGCGCACGAATCCTTGTCCGGCAGAGGCATGGCGTTCTCGCCGCTTCGCACCTCGTCCAGGGCCATGTCGGTCACCTTTGTCTTTTCCGCATCGAGGAAGCGCTGCGTCTCCACGAAAACCTTGCATATCGGTATCAGGCTGCCGGCGTGATTCCTGACCCCAGACGGCAGCTTGACGTCCGACGCCACATTCTGGAAAGTGTCCACAAGGCTGGAAAAGTCCGTTTCGTTCGCGGAAATTCCGTTCAGTGCCTCGTTTATGCGGTTGATTCCGTCTGTAATCGTCGAGAGCTTGTCCCGGTAATCCTTCAGCAGCTTGACGAGCTGCGAAAGGTAGGGCCTGGAACCGATCACTCCGGCGTTCTTCTTCAGATAGCCGTCTGTCCTGCCGATGCAATCGGCAAGCACCGCGGTATCCACGATGGTCTTCTCTGACCTGTCGAACAGTTCCGACATGTCCGTGCACATCCGCATCAGGGCATGGGCGAACTCGGCCTCGTTTCGCATTGTCGGCGCGGTCGTCTTGTTCCACGACCAGGCGTATGATTCGGAAAGCAGATTGTCGAGTCCCCGCCTCGAAGTGAGCAGGCGCCCATTCTCGAACGCGGCGCGGATTTCCTGCCATTTCCTGAAAGTCTCCTGCCATTGGACGATCTGGCCGCGAAGCGCGTCGTTCTGGATCTTCTCCTCGGCGGCATTGCGCGCCATAACGGCCTGATCCATGTACGCAAGCGCCGTGTCGAACTGCTCCGCTTCCGCCGAGCTTGTCGCCAGCTTGCGGTAATCGCCTGCCGACGGACGGCGTTCGTTCCATATCTTGTAGCCCACCGCCAGGGCGCCGCCGGTGACGAGCAGCACCATGAGCATGGCCAGGACGGGAACGTGCGTATGCGACACGTTCCTGTCGAGGAAGCGAAAATCGAAATAGGCGATTGATATCTTGTCGCCGTCCTTGAGCAGACGTTCCTTCCCGCCGACGAGCTTCTGCCCGTTGACGTACGTGCCGTTCTGGCTGCCCTCGTCGGCGATCCAGCATTCGCCGTTCGACCGCACCATGAGCCTGGCATGCCTGCGCGAAACGACCATGTCCGGCAGGTTGATGTCGCATGCGGGATCCAGCCCGATGGTAAACGCTCCATCCTCGGACCCGGGCTTGGGACGTATGTCGATCAGCTGCTTTGCGCGATCCCCGTTGAGGAACTCGAGCTGGTGGCTGCGGGAACTGGCCTTCCCGCTCCCCTTGGCCGGCAGCGCCGCCGCAAGCAGGCAGTTGCCTATCGCGTAAAGACCGTCCGGCTCGACCTTGATCGGCTTTTCTATGCGCCGCCCGTTGAAGAACACGCCATTCCGGCTGCCGATGTCCTCAAGATACAGGGAACCGCCCTTCCAGAAGAGACGCGCATGCTTGCCGCTGACGGAATGGTCGTCCGACGGCGCGCGCAGGACGCACGAATGGGAGCGGCCGATCTGGATCGGTTCGCACCCGCGCGCGACATCGACGGTCGCAAGTATCTTGCCGCCGCTCTTGAACGTTATCACAAAGACTCGTGCTGACATCACAACTCCCATTCCTTGGGGTCAAACACCTTGCGACTGCGAAGATCCGACGGATCGGATTCAAACACGCCCTGGCATTTTTTTGCGGAATCGTCCATATCGGCCTTGTCGCCGTTCAGATGCGCGCGATGATGCCTGTTCTCCAGCTCCAGATAGAGGGCATCCTTGCGCTTGCGGAAGCTGGCAAGGAGCGAAGCCGCGCGCTTGCGCATGTCCGGGGCGCCGTCGGCCGCCGCCACCATCAAGGCGTCGATCTCCCTGGTTATGCGCGGCCAATCGACCGTCCGCCTGCTTTCCAGGGCATCCGCCACGGCACGTTCCAGCCGTTCGTCCGCAACGATGTCCGCCAATGCCGCATCGCCGGGCGATTCCCACCTTCGGCGCAGGAACCCCGGACAGAGAATCAGGTTGGGATCTGCCTGGAACAGCCGTATCGCACGCGGCCAAAGATCGTCGGGAACTTCGCGCAGCAGGCGATAGACCACATCGCGATCGCGAAGAAGCGTCATCATGCCGTGCCACTTGACTCCGCCTTCCTCTCGCAGGTATTCGCGGCGGAAGAACCTGGTTCCCTGCTGGATCTTGGCCTGGCACGCCTGAGGCGTTTCCTGCTCGAAGAAAAGGAACCCCGCCCGCGAATCCGGATCAAGATGGGCGTCATGATGCGCAGCCATGAACACATAGCCCTTCTTGGCGAGGGCGTCCATCTCCTGCTTCGCGCTGTCGGCAAGCGACAGGCGGTACTGGCGCCTGTCCGTACGGCGCGAGAACGACAGCCGAAACGGCGCATCCCTGTCCCGCCCGGTGTATGTTGCGACATCTATGTCGTCCTTGGTCTCGGAAACTTTCATGCGCGGGTCGTTCGGATGGTAGACGTACATGTCGATCGCGCCGGACGGAGACCTTATCTCGTGCTTCGCCAGATCAAGCTTGTCCGTGCCGGTCATGTGCGGAAACGTGAGTTCCTTCTCTGGACGATGCCATGTCACGAACACGAACGTCGCCACGAGCGCGGCGATCGACAGCATCGCGAAGCCTATCAGCTTGCGGCGGAACTGCTTTTTCGCCTCCAGCATCCGCTTCATGCGGAATATCTCGTCCATCGACGCCTGGCGCGTCCTCATCTCCACCGTCTCGCCGCCTCCGGAAAGCCCGGTGTCCGTACCTGTCGGAGCGTCGTCGGAAGGAATGGAGAAATCCGCAGGCGCATCCTGCTGCGCAGGCTGGAAAGGTTCGTCGGGAGGGTCGTCCGCCGTGGGCGCGTCGTCAAGCGTGGCAACCGCCTCGGCCGCGGGAACGACCGTCGCCGTGAGTTCCGGTTCCGCGGCGCGCGGGGGCGGCGGTATGCCGGCAAAAGAATCGGAATCGGTCACCGGCGACTCCTCAAGGCTGCCGCGAGGGGCAGAATCGATGTCCGAGGGCAGCGTTTCGCCGGCCATGCGCGTGGCAAACGTCCCGCCGCCGGTCATTCCCGGCTGGGCAAACTGCGTGGCCTCCGTGCCGCCGGCCGTAAACGCCCGTGTCGCGGTTGTCGACGCGTCGTCGCCCTGCTCCGCGCCGCCGCGCGAGATGTCGTCGACGCGGAAACGCGCGCGCGAGCCGAGCGACACCACATCGCCTGGCGAGAGCCTGCGGCGTCCGCCCTCGGCGCCGGTTTACCCGTTCAGTGTGAATCCGTGCCGGCTCAGGCACACGGCGCAAGGACCGTCGGCCTCCCAAAGCAGCTCGAGATGCCGCCCGGCAACGTCCGGCTCCTTTAGGCGAATGTCCG
>JAEEGL013247127.1_pt1 | contig 22829 bp, 11 predicted proteins | sample 9134231 | NCBI WGS metagenome assembly JAEEGL01 (sample SAMN16246548, study PRJNA631951) | gut metagenome | biome: gut microbiome; feature: rumen; material: fiber-attached | host: Bos | place: Iran: Karaj | collected 2018-10 | reverse complement strand
TGCCAATAGGACAAACCGTCAACAACCACTAAAGCCACTTTGGTGCCAATTGAATAAGTGCGTTCTATGTACGACATTATTTTATGAACGACACGAGGACCTGTGGCCGTAATCAGTTGTCTATACACAGCATCAAGATGTTGTTGAAAAGATTGATTAATATATGCAATTTCCGGTTCTATCTCTTTGTACTTATCCTGCTTGACAGCTTTTACGATCTGCCTCGAAACCTGTTCAATGGTTTTGAGTGGTTGTTGCCAGTCAATGACAATACCCATAAGATTTTGTTTGACAATGGAAATGTCTTCACCGTCTTTGCCAAACATCACTTCTGCAGCTTCCATTACAGAAGTCGTTTTTTGGCGATCCATGAATGCAACAGATTTGTTCTCAAAAAGATGAGCCATCATTTGATAGGTTATTTTATTGAGGTCTATTGCTTGTTGATTATAGGTAAGGAGCAAGTCGCGTGTCTTAAATGTCGTGACAAAAGCCTGATTGTAAATGTCAGAAACTAACTTTGACGTATCATCCATCAAGACGACGAAGTAATCTTCAGTCTTTTCTTTGAATTCGAGTTCAAACCATATACGTAGCTCCAGTTGGCTGAAGCAAAGAACTGTTATTCCAGCCTGCTGTTTCAATGCAAATATAGTGTCTTCCCGACGTAGGAAACCGTCGGGATTTGAAATCACGCTTAGTCTTGTATATGTGCGTGTGATTTCTCTTACAATACATTGAAGCAGACTATCCATCTATTCTTACCTTTATTATATTCTTCACATCAGGAACAACACTTTGAGTACGCCGCATGTTATCCAAATATTGCTGTCTTTCTTCATCAATTTTTCTAATTCTGCCCGTGCGAATGTTTATGATGCCAATCCTTTCTGCACGCTGCCTTTGAAAGTCTAATGCTTTCAGTCGAGCATCTGATTTCTTCTGTAGTGTCTGAAGGATTTCCACTTCCATCCTATGGAACACCTCATAAAGCAGCTGCATGTCCGTCTCATTATCTGAAGGTAATTCAGTTTCTCCGACATAAGCATAGGAATCATTAGACTCAACCAATTTGTTCCATATCTGATTAGCATAGGCTGCATAATTTCTTCCATTGTCGGCTGTAAACAGTGCCACATACGTTATTTTGTTCTCGAAAAGATTCTTGGCTGACACACGCCACAAACTAAAGACACCGGGCGTAGCTTTACCTCCGGTAGTGCGAATGACAGGCATTGTCTGTTGCGATTCGCTTTCTATGCGGTCAAGCATACGGCAAACAAGATCATGCTGTAGCGTTATCTGCTCTGCTGATGGGTTTTCCAAGGCATGTTCTGCATCGAAAACCGCATTTATCTTCATTCCGTCGTATTGATAAGTAGAAACACCAGTCAGAGACTTTTCCACCTTTCCACCACGACTAACAGCGTAAATGTCCATCAGCTGTTCTAACCATACAAGAAGAGGACTGTATTTCACTTCTGCAGCCAGTTTATTATCAATTTCCTCTTTGCTGATAGATGGCAGTATGCCTTCCGTAGCTTTGTATTCGCTGAGTTTCTTTTTTATTTCGAAGAGCCAGCTATCCCCCACAAATTCTGTGCGGCGTGGGTCGAGAAGCGACTGCAAATATATACGATTGATTTTATCTTGCTCAATCGTAGAATCCAAGACATCTGAAGTCTTATCGATACCCAATTCATTGAGTATGGTATCCAACTTCTCCACGATGATGCCATAGACCTTTGCATCGATGCTATTACTCGTAAGCATGTTGAAGGCATTGACGATATGTTTCTGTCCGATACGGTCAACACGTCCGATGCGCTGTTCAATTGCCATCGGGTTCCATGGCAAATCGTAATTCACAATGACATGGCAGAACTGCATGTTCAGAGATTCACCGGCAGCATCCGTTGAAATCATCACATCAGCATGGTCTTTGAAATAACGTAGTGCATTTTGTCGCGTTTCCAGCCCCATGCTGCCATTGATAGTGGCACAAGCAAAACCTTTAGCAGTCAACTCTTTTTCAAGATACAGCTGTGTTGCTCTGAATTCCGTGAACACAAGCACTTTCATCTGCGGGTCACCTTGTTCCATGCGCTGTTGTGCTATAGTGCGGATGAGTGCCTCAGCCTTGGCATCCTGCTCTTGTTCTATGCAGACTCTCGCTTCTTCAACCAAATCCTGAAGAACTTCCTCTTCTGTTCGACTATCAGAGATATATGCCACAGAATAGTCAGAAGGCTGGAAGCCATCGAAGTCAGACGTGTCATATTCGGGGTCATAATCTTCCACCGACTCATCCAAACCATTTTGCAGCCGGTACAGACGTGTTGAGAGAGCCGAATGAATGGCTGCGGTGCTACTGCTTGCAATCTTCTGTAGCATCGTCATCACCAGAGCCAATGCTGTATTGCGGTTTTGCTTAGCCTTGTTGAACGATGTGCGAACATACTCCGTCAGATGCAAGTATAGTTGCAATTGCAAGTGATGGCGCTCTGGGTCTAACGGAATCAGGAATTTGAGGGTTTTCCGTTCGTTAAACAACTTTTGTCCATTGTAGTCAACAGCGAAGCGTTTCTCAGTACGCATGACAAAAGGCTCTATCTCTTTCACGCTGGGCATATCGTCGCCCATAAAGGCGTCTGCGTCGAGCAGTTGTAACACACGGCGGAAATGATCACTCTTTCCACGATGCGGTGTAGCAGACAGAAGCAAGATGCGAGGAACGGCATTGCTCAATGTTTCTGCCAACTGATAACGAGACACCTGTGCTGTGGAGCCACCCATCTTGTGCGCCTCGTCGATAATAACGAGGTCGAAGTCAGCATTGACCACTGACTCTATCCTATATTTATTATAGGTGTCAATCTTCTCCTGGCTCCAGCCCTGTCGATGTTCCAAAGGTTTCAGGGCATCAGTTGAAACAATGATTTGGTTATGCTGCCTCCAAAAGTTCAACTCCTCTTCGGCTTCAATTTGTGAGAACATAGAAGCCATGGAGTTGATAAGTTGTGAATCATAGATGTGAAATTGCTCCTTGAAGTGCTGTTGCATTTCGCCTTGCCATTGCAACATTGCCGATTTGGGAACAATAAGCAAAGTGCGTTTGATTTCACCTCTCAGTTTCAGTTCCTTCAGTGCCAAACCTGCTTCGATGGTCTTACCCATACCCACCTCGTCAGCAAGAAGGAAGCGAGTCTGTGGAGCCTTCATCAGTTTCTCCAGTATGAGAATCTGATGTGGCAGTGGTATCAGGCTGCTTTCGTAAGGAGCCAATATGCGCTTTTGTGCAATTTCCTCTTTGATACGACTAGCAAGGGCTATAAAACGAATATGAGAAATATCCTGATGTTGTTCTTCATCGAAGACAATATCATCCCATAACACCTGTTGGAAGCTATTGTCTTCCACCAAACGAATCCATGCTGTTCGCTTTCCGAACACCATCTTCTCGCCTATCAGTTCTATGTCCTTACCTCTATATCTCATGTTTTATTCTTGTATAACCGAATTATAACCGAATTATAACCGTTTTATAGCCGATTTATAACCGAAAACATTAAGGTACAATCCATTTTCTCCTAACAGTATCGATTCTCCCATTCTCTTTAAGTTCAGCTAAGAACCTGCCTATCAGACGTTTTTGACTGTTGAAAGTACGGTCTTTAGGCATCGCGGCCTCCAAGTATTCAAAAATCTGACTAAGTTTAACACCTTCGGGGCTACCATTCTTCACGAATTCGGTTATCATATTCAAATACTTCTGTTTTTCAAGCCCTTTCAATTTCGTGTATTCTGCCACTTGATTAGTTTCCTTGGCAACCTTCAGCGAGATGATATAGTTAGGAGCGTGTCCTTCTATCAGTTTTCTCTCTTTAATATGTTGCAAAGCAAAATCGGTAATCGGCTTATGTTTCTGTATGGCATCCAGCCATATACATTCTTTGAGCGACAATTGTGTACCTGAAGCCAACAATTGCGCGTATCTTTTGTCAATTACCTTTCCATAGATTTTTACATTTACCTCCTGTTTTAAATTGTCTATAATGAAATCAGGCATTGGAAAATGACGTTCTCGCTGTTTGGCATACATAGTTTTTATACCTCTGCTGATGGTATCTATCATATTAAAGTTTACCATGGCCTGACAAAGGCATTCGTTTCTATAGTATTTACGCTGTCCTACATATTCCAAGGCCTCTTCAATAGTACCAGGAATGAATGTGCCTGCATTTGAATAATACAGATAGTCGGGAGTTTCCACGAAGTTAATTCTCTGGTTCAGACGATAATCCTGATGGGCTATGCAATTATGGAGGGCCTCACGTATGGTGTAGTCATCATACTGTTTCATGGTGTCTGGGAATAGTGTACCCCCAGGCAATTCACGCATGGTGAGATTGTTTATCTTACTCAGAATTTCATCAACCTTTAGTATAAAAGGTACGGTAAAATGTTCATAGTCAATAGTCAGACCGTCGGAATCTATCCTCGTCCATGACACTCTTGCAATGCCAGGTTCCAATTTATTAGCAGAGAATTCCTTTCCAAGTAATATGAGTGCAGCCCGTGTAAGACCACCATTTTTCATTACGCCACTATTGGTTAGGAAGGTCTCAATGCTCCATCCGTCAACTTCTGCAGCAGGAATCCTGTCATGCACTTTTTTATACATGATTCTGGCTTTTGCCACAGCCAATTCATCCAAATCATTCAATGTAGCATTCGCAACAATTCTTGCAGACCAGTCGCTAATAGGACTCTGATACCTAATATCATCAATTTTGTCCTGCGACAATGGTACCAAACTTTCGCCATCCCTTCCGTAAGCAATACGTTTCCAGTAAGTGACTATATTATGTGGGGATGCCGGGATTTTGAATAATAACAGGCGTTTTCCATCATACTCTACGGGAGCTATCTCCCTATAAGTCAGATTGCCTGTAGCGTTATTTGCTATCTCATGTTTCAGACTCTGAATAGCCACATCTGATTCCAGGAACTTAGTACCTATAATTTGTTTATCGTTAGAAACGCCCAGTATCATCCATGCAAAATCCCTGTTACGAAGATTTGCCTCATTGCTCAATGCAGAGAAATATTTTCCCAGTTTGTCTCGGTCATATTGGTTCTCAGCAGTTTTGAACTCTACCACCTCATCTTCCGTCTGTGCTAGAAGCGTTTTTATTATTTGTATATATTCTTCCATACTTATCATTAACATTTATGACCTCATTTTGGCGATGTCATAGTATTGCAGCAGCACCTCATCTTCTGTGAGGATGTTTTGCGGAATCTTATCTCCAAGTAGCAGGATGGTAGCAAAGTCCTTATCCTTGAAGCACTGTTTGAATCCTTCGCGCATAGCCTCCGAACGTACTTCCTTGATACGAGCACGCGGCTTCTGAGCAATTTCCTTATAAAGATTGAATTCCTTCATTAGACTCTTGTGCTTCAGTTTCTCCAAGTCAATCTGCTTCTCCAAGTCAGGCACATGCCAGTGGCCGGTCTCGTCCTCGATGAAGTTCTCTTCCAGAATATCCTTCAGTTCTGGCAATACATCGCCCTTTCGTAAACCATTGACGGCCTGCATCCATTCAGGAGAGATTTCCTGGTAAGTCTTTGGCTCTTTCAGTTGCAACTTCAGCCATTCTATACCATTAGCTTCATCGCTTACGATAAGACCCATCGGCACAAATTCAGATGTATGCTTGCGTTTTTCCTCATACTCCGCTGCCTGTGGCGCAGTGAAGTACATGCCATCACGTTCAATGAAACGTTCACGAAGCCCTGCCTGGAATGCGATAGAATCAATTGGTACTTGAATACCTTTCTGAACATAATACGAAATTACTCTATCATATATGATACGTGGGTCTCTTTCTGTTATATAAAATGATTTGCCATCTTTTCCTGAATAAGTTGCAATATGTTGAAGATGTACGTCAACAAAATCCCATATGGAATTATCCCCACACGTGTCTATTTTGTTAATAATTGTATCTGATGGTTTGTAACATGAGATTGCTAAATCCTGTTTTACTGCTGTAGTGGTCGTAATTGCTCGCATACCACCTTGCCCTTTATTTAGGGCTGAAACATTACTTATAACAAATCCAGCTTTTGAAATTGCAGTTTGAATATTATTCCATACAGATGCTGAAGTGTTACTAAATTCAATTGTCATCCATTTCCCGGGCTTAAGAATCCGGTAAAATTCACAAAAACAATTTGACATAATATTCAAATAATACAAATTATTTTTGTTTTGAGATGTGCTAATAATAGCTTCATCTTTATTGTCAGTTATAACTTTCAGCCATGCTTCAGAAAGAAAATTTAGTTCTGAATACATTATATTAGCACCGAATGGAGGATCAACAAAAATGTAATCGATGGAATTGTCTTTTATTCTAGTATCATTAGCTGAAGCCACATATAAGCCATTACCATAATGGGATGGTAATAAAGGTATTGCCCTCAAAAAACCATTTAATTTATCTTCAAGTTGCTCTAAAATAGAAGTCTCAACAGGAGCACTAGGTATATAAAGTGTTCCTTTCAAATGTCCTGCATTCCATCCACCACCACCATTAAAATAATTATTAACATGAACGCGGTTCATTTTACAAGAACGGTTAATCATTCCTGTTAAAAGAAATTTAATCCTATTGTTAATCGTTGATGTTTCCAACTTAGACAAAAATGTTGAGAGCGCAATGAGATTTCTCCTAGTATAAAAATGATTAACTCTTGTAACACCTATATGTACACCTGCACGCCAAGTATCTCCCCATTCTTTGCCTTTATTCATAAATTTATTGGATGGATACCAGTACTTGCAATCTGTTTTATTAATTTTATCTATAAGTTCAAAATCGTAAGCAGATGGTTTCTTCTCAATTCTCTTTCCATCAACTGTTGTACACACTATAATAACTGGCTCTTGTTTTACCTCCAAATTAGATTCACCTATGGAAGAATCAAATGATGATGTTAATGATTTCTGAAGGTTTTTCTTATTCTGAGTGGCTTTACAATGAGGGCATTGGAATTCATCCTTAATACATTTATCTTCATAACTGATTGCGGCATTCCAATAAACGAAATCTTTACCACAATTATTGCATGTACATACATCACTCCATACAACATAATTAATTAGAGCTTCTTTACCCTCATGAAATGTAGTATACATCCATTTACATTCGTCTTTGACTTCTTGGAATATTCGACGAACTTCATGTTCTAATAAAACAGGACTAATTGGAGTGTTATAGTTATAAGATATCATTGATGCATATGGGGACAAGTCTCCACAAATTGCATGGCGTTCACCCCATGAGGGCTTTATAAGAAACTGATCACCCCACTCTCTTTCAATTTTTGTCCTTTGTTCTGATGTTGGACTTCCACAAGCTTGGGCTGCAACTCCTGTCATGCCTGTTCCTGCAAAACCGTCAAAAACAATGTCTCCTGGTTGTGTATAATGAAGAATGTACCGCATAATCGCGGGATGTGGACATTTTGTGTGATAAGTGTGAGCAGTATATACGGGATTACTTTTACCCTCGCTCACATCACTTGCATATGGCTCCTTTACCTCAAAGGCTGCCATGCGTTTTCCTTCTGCTTCCAACTGAACCTTTTCCTTCTCCCATTCTGCAATGAAATCATTGAGCCAAGGATTGGGGCAAGCCGTATAATAAGGGGGGTCAGAGAGGTTGATGATATCATCATCCTCACCTATGGGAAATCCTTCTATCTTTCGTAACTCAGGAAGTTTCTTTCTCAATTCCTCACGAAAGTAAGCACGACGTGCTTCGTCGTTTTCAAACTCCATACCTAAACATGTAACAGATCCATGCGGTTGATTCCAAAGGTTACCTTTTTCTATGCGGTTCATCTCTTCTGCATCGAAGAGTACTCCTTGTCTATAGCTCATGAACATATTCTATTTTACGAGTTTCACAATGATACGTGGGTTTGCCTTGCCCGAAGACATGCGAGTAACCAGGTCATTAAAAGCATTCTTAGCTTCATCCACAGACATGGCACGAGAGAAACAGTTTACCAAATCAGACTGTGTAATCTCTACAGCAGTCATGCCGTGATAAAGGCTGCTGATGATAGACTTCAATTGTGGCGCATACATCGCGTCAAGTTGGATTTCACCATTTTTGAAACGAGTGACAATGCTTTGCTGTTCAGGGTCGAGTACCTCAATACTATCTACTATCGACGGGTCATCGAGAATCTCCAAGAAACTGTTAACATAGGAGTTGTATATCTCCTTGATGTCCTCTGCTAATTGGTTGATGTCAGGCAGAGCATGAGCCTCCTTAGGATTGAAGCCTTGGAATGGAACACGACGAATGGCATCGATAGTAACCTTAGGATTTGACATTTCTAATAAACGCATATGTCGTTCCCACTCGTCGAAGCGAGTAGAAAGCACAAATGGAGCATCACAAACTACCTTGCTGATGGTATAGTCAGTATTGCTCATAATACGCATTTTCTGCTGATGTTGTGCCTCGTTGATGTGCGAATGACGGTACGCATCAAGGTAATACTTTGCGTATTCATCGCGCAGAGCCTTGAACTGATTATTGAACTCTGCATTTTTACGCTCATCACCTGTCATCAGAACATCTGGCAATCCTTCCTTCAGTTTACGCATTTTTTGTGCAAGTTCGTCGTTAGCATACGGAATTGCTTGTTCAAGATACTGCACAGACTCGCGGAACTCACTGATGCTGACAAACAATTTTTCCAAACGATCAAGTTCCTTTTGAGCGTCCAATGTTTTCTTCAAGTTTTCTGAAGTCCAGGTATCCGGTAGGTTCTTTATTCTTGCCTTCGAATTGTAGTTCTGCAGTTGGTCACACAAGCCTTTTAGAGCAGTCATACGGTTACGCAAGGTCATTGCATCAAAATCAGCTATGATCTCTATACCCATTAGACTGACACCACCAAAGAGTTTTGTTTCCATCTTTGCAGCTCGACCAGCTATATCACGAGCCGCTTGCATCAATTGCGGAATGGTGGAAGGATTGTCGAGCTGCTGACTAAGGTCGCGGCCAACCAATGACATAAACAGCAACTTCAAGGCTGCAAAGTTATATCCTCTTGGTGCTCGTATGCAACGAAAAGTAATATAATCACGATGAGCGGTATTCTCTATCTCAAAGATATTAGCTGCAGTGATGACTTTGCCGCTACCCATCACCAGTTCCATTTCGCCCATAGCTACAAGAGTAGCCATGACAATAAACTCATAGCAGTCCTCTATCTGGAAGTCATTACTCAAATAGAGGTCACTACCTCGCCAAAAGAGATGCAGTATTTCTTCGCGGTTCACAACCTGTCCATCTGGTTTCTGTTGCAGGATATTCAGCAGGCTATTGGCAAATGGAGAAGCCTCACGAACCAGACCGCCGTCCCATAAACCGAGACCAGCAAGAAGATATTCGCCTTCACGGTTTGACTCTGCCGGTTTGATAATCTTTGCCTTTGCAGCTTTTATGCGGCGGTCAATGTTTCCTTTTCCCGTTGGCTCAGGGAACAGCGTAAACTTAGGATAATCAGGATTCTCCTCGTTGAAATGACCTTCAAACACTTCCGAAGCCACACGACTGATGGCATCCTCCTTCGAATCTGCCTGTTGCACCGGATATGAGGATAAAGGATGTATCCGTCCGCAGTATTGAACTTGAGTTTTCGAATAGAATTCCTGGTCGAAAAGGTCACGCAGTTTCTCAAAGTATTTCTTGCGCAAAGACTCATAAAAACCTTTTTGTGCACTGTCTGCGTTATTTCCCAGTGCAATAGCACTTCCATAGTGAGCAATCAAATCACGGATATCTTCACTTAAATCGTTCATCAGGAAATACACTTCGTCAGGCTGATCGCTGAAATGTTTTCCTGTTGTGTCGAATATTGGCGGGAAGTAGATATAGAAATGCTGTTCCGGTTGAGTTGTCGGACGCTCATTGTCATATCCCATGAAGATATAGCCATCACGCGTAACATTGTGGGAATTCCACTTAATAGCGTATGGCCAAATCTTGAATGAGCTGCGATACACCTCATCTTCAATAGGCAGTGACTCCTGTAGGAATTGATAAAAATACTCATCCTTGGTTCCCTCTGGCATATTGCCAGCATAGATATTGACCATTTCCTCATAGTTAATACCACCTTCTACGCAAAGGTGATATTCACCATTTTCTTTGTTCTTGAAGAAATACTGTCCAGCAGTAAATTCCTGAATGTTGTGTGCAACACTCTCGATAAACATCTGCAGTTCGTCAAAACTTTCATATATTGGATTGACATAACAGAGGTCGTTGGTCAAAGTCTCGGCAGTTGCACCATTTGTTTTGGAAAGATCTTGCTGCAGAATTTTCACTGCACAGGCATTTGCAATGCGACGTGCCAAATCTATGCGGTTGCGACGTGCTCCTGTGAAGTTGTCAGTAATCTTGCTGTTGATGGTCTGCATGATTTCCGAAACACGAGCCACATCAGGGTCTGTTTTTAACGTGGCATTCCCGTCCATATACTCCCAGTAGCTATCATAGCAGATAAGACCAGGCTGATCATCGGGAATGTCCCTGTCAATGATCTCACTAAACTTTGATGACAGTGTCTTCATGATTTCACGCTGGCTCTTTCCTGCCTTAATCAATTCAAAGTTCTCAAAATAAGATGGATGAACAGGGAACAAAGTGATATAGTCATCAATGTGACCATGCATGTGAGAGAAATACTTGGTGAACTTTTCCAGATGGTCACGGATAAGCTGTCTCTGCTGGTCATCCTTATTGAGCATACGTTTCTGAGCGATATACTTCACGTCCTCCTTCGTGATTGTCAACGGACGGTAACGGTCGTTGACATGGAGCAGCATCTCACGAGCGAACTGGAATTCAGGAGCATTGTATATCATTTCCTGCACGCCAAAGGCGATACGAAACTTTGTCTGATTTGAAATCTGAGCCAAAGCTTGCAATACCTGTAGGTCGCGGTTCAACTTATCTGCACCACTGCGTCCCTTCAGATATGCCAACATCTCGTCAATTACCAACAACAAGCCTTTATCAGGATATTTCTCCTCAAATGCCGCCATCATCTTCTGCAACTTCACATCGTTGTTTTCAAACGAGGTGTCATTGGTCAATGAGTAATCAACGCCAAGACTGGTGAGGAATTTATCTATCTGATAGCAAACGATGCCCCACAACTCTTTTTCTGAGTTGATTTCGAAGCGGAGCACTTTATACTTTCCAGCAATTTTGGATAAGTTTTGTTTTGACTGTTCGTCTGTAACATATTGCAGGTACTGCTCATCCTCTGCAATTAGCGAAAAAAGTGACATGAGGTGAGATTTACCAGTACCATAGCTACCAACAATCTGAAGGCCGAAGAATTCCTTTGGCTCGTGTCGACCATTTACAATAATCTCCGTTTCTGTAAAATCGAGATTACTACATATCAATGGAATGTAGCTTTTACGGTATTGGTCAGAGAAGACAAATGTTTCAACAAACTGCTGACGTTTGCGCTCATCACGCAAATCGCCGAATCGGATAACCTCTGTTATAGGTTTGAAGTGAATTAGATCGCGGTACTTCATATGCTTGTTGTTCAGTAAATTTCAATATAGGATAACCCATGAAGGTCGATAAAAAAAGAATCGCCTTCCTGAAGAAAATAAAAAAAGTCTGATTTGATGAAACCATCCGAACGGATGATTACCACCTTATCTTTCGAGGCGTTGTCAAGTATAGCTTCCAAATTAAGCTCTAATTCTGGTTCAAATAAAATCCCTATGTTTTCAAACGCAACGTAAGGACCTATGTCTGCGTCATCTATTACAGTAGATGTCATGTCATTCAGAATGTCCTCTGCCAAGTAACCTATCATAGAGGAACGAAGGTTCTCTTTCATAAGCTTTTCGGCTAGAACTCTCCCAACATCGATAAAAGAAAGACCTTCTATCGAATTATGACAAAACACCAAACGATTTCGCGTCGCTTGGGATAAATAGTCGGTTATTATTTGTTTTACATACATTCTATATTAGTAAACTCCCAAGTAGTGTCTCGACTGGCGACCAAACCTTTTGTTACACTACAAGGGAGTTCTATTATGCTTCTTGCCTTTTGGCATTATGGGTCTATGTCGAGTAATATCTATTTGTCTCTTTTTAAAGAGACAGATATTTGGTTACAAATATACTCAATTTCGTGCATAATCCACATTTTTTGAATAAAAGATGTTTTTTGAAGAGCGTTTTTTTAATTCTATTAGCCATTTGAAAGCAAAAACAGCTCCGTAGTAATTGATTATCATAGATAATTTTTATACTTTTATATTTGAAAGATAACCTCAGATTGTCAAAATTTTATTCAGTCAAAACGATTCTACTGAATAATCACTATCCTCGTAATTACACAATACCATCATATTCATGATACATCGAAAATATTTTTTCACGCACATATTCATACATTTCACTCGGTTCTATTACTTGTACGTCAGGACCAAGAGACAGAATAAAATCAACCGCCTCGTTTGCACCAAAAGTGTAGAGTGTTACTTTAGTTTTTTCGTTACCATCTTTCTCATAACTGTAATAAAAGTGAGATTGTGCCAGAATCTTTGCCAATGCTGTATCGTTTGCCATTAGGATTATCTTTCTTTTTGATTCTTCCCTTTTGTAATTTCTCAATTCTGGGGTCATGGAAATGGCTTTGTGCAACTTGAAGTATTTGTTCTGAATAAATTTTTCGCCTGTATTCTCTACCTTCATAAATCCCGATACCATATAATATTGGTATACAGGTTCACCATTCATACTAAGCATTTCAACACAAGTGGATGGATGTTCTCCTTCTGTTATACTGATAATGAACCATTCATTTTGTCTGAGAACAAGCCCATATGGATTGATGCGTACAGACATCAGCTTATTCTTAACGTAGTCCCAAGATGATGCAAGGAGCACGTTGTGTTTCTCTATAGCTTCCATAATGACTTCTAAATGTTCTACGTTAAAGAATTGGTCAATTGAAATTCTGCTTCGAATAGAATCATGTTTATATAGCAGGGCATGAATCGCCATAGAATTGACAGACCACAACAACGGAGAGTCTTCATGGAGATCTGCCTTATTTCTGATATAGTACATGTTCTTGTTCTTCCCTTTTGTCTTACAAAGTATCTCTAATCCATATAATTCCTTAATGTCATTGCGATAGCGGTTGAAAGTTGTACGAGAAAGTGGATATCCCTCCCCTATTCTATCAGTCTCCCATATTTCACCAAGTTGTGAAAAACTGATGTGGCCATAGGTTATGATAGTAGATATAAACCATTGGTATAACCTTATTGTGCCACTAGTTTTAGTTCTTGCATTATCTTTTTTCATGCCTAAGAATATTTTATGTGCAAATTTAGTGAAAACTATTGATTTTTAAGATGCTGATTGAGTAAAAGTGATAGTGACTAAAGACAAACATATAAAAAAGTTAAATCGAGATAGTATACTGTACCGAAATTCGGTACAGTAAATTATATAATTAATTAGTTAATTATATATTATATTCGCGCGTACGCGTAGTTTTTCAGAGATATTGTAAATCCAATATTAATATATAATTTTGCAATTGTTATGAAATCCATACTTGTAACAAAACTGTCGAAGATGTATTATTCGATTGACTTTATACAACAAAAATAGAGGAATTATAGTGAGCATCAACAAATAGTTACAACATAACACGAAAAAAATCTTGTAACATTTGTTTGATTTAAAATAAAATGATAAAAGGTGGTATTTACATTAATAAAATAAATATGAATAAACTATTAAATACATTTGAGAATTTTTTCTATTTTACGTTCATGCTGGTGATAGTCATTGTATCAGTCCTCTATATAACTGGTAACAGTGTTACATCGATAAAATTTGTAAATAAATTCATATTCTTTTTCTATTGCCTATTATTAATATTTGTTCTTTATAAGAGTGTCCTTGTCTTCTTCAAAGTATTCTACGAAATTAAAATTGTAAAGAGGAAGAAGGAACTTGGTGAAATTATAGCCAAACAAAAGTCTGCTAAAGCTATAGTTCCAGAGCGAGATGAAGATTCTTCTCTTGAAAATTTGAAGAAGGAATCTGAGGTCGAAAAAGAAATGCTTAATGAAATACCACATCATGAGGTTCAGAACAATATTGACCTAAACGAAACAAAAGAAAAGCTAATAATAGAGAGGAATTTTGAAGAGAAAAACAAAAAAATAGACATTGCTTCAATTCGTTTTGATGATGTCAACGAAATGTATAAATACCTAAAGAAAATTGAAACTGAAATTAAAGAGCATCAAGAAGAAGAACAAAAAAGACGATTGAATTTAACGATTGAATACACAATACTATTCTTTACACTTGCTGGCTCACGTGATTACGATGTAGCGAAAGCATGCAAAGTTGTAGAATTCTTTATTAAAACTGGCAATGTTAAAATTATTAAGGATTTGCATATTCCAAAGAACAAAAAACTTCGCAATGCAGAGTTGAAACAGTTCGTTACCAATATCATTAATTATAATGAAAAAAAATATCTCAATAGCAATTTGTTTCTTAAAATTATTTTCGGAGAATGGTTCACAGGAGAAATAAAAAACATCTCACATAACACCAGTAACTTACCAAAAGATTCATTAGTATCAAAGGATGGTTTAGAAGCAGATTTAGTGCGTTTTCGAAAAATGATTCAAATTAAGGACAAAAATAATCCCATATAATTCGTTAAGATTCTTGTGTACAATGTTATAGGCTTCAATCTCACGTCGATTGTCAAAAAGAATATGTTTAAGCGGTCCTTTGCTAATCAAAAAAACTAAAAATGATATTCTATAAAAAGGTTAAGGTGTCGGACAAGAGAGGGAAATTATTGCCCAACTCTCTATATTGGATAGCCAAAAAACACAGTTATTACATTAAACTCCTGTCAATATTGACAGGAGTTTAATGTAGGAGATATATTATATTGAGATGGATAATCAGAGTGAAATGTTTGGCTATAATTCGTTTTTTATTAGACTTATAGCTCAGGTTTTTCAATACGAGTAATACAAGTAATATGAGTAATACGCTCCTTAATTTGCTTAAAACGCAAATAAAGAAATAGAAAACCATAAAAATATGTGATTGTTTCAGAGAAAAACTATACCTTTGCGCCATAAACGATAATAAATAGACATAATGGCACAGGACATCAATCGGCTAAAGGTAGTTTTAGCCGAACAAAAGAGAACCAATAAGTGGTTGGCCGAGGAGCTGGGGAAAGACCCTGCATCAGTAAGTAAATGGTGTACCAATGCATCACAACCCAGTTTAGAGACTTTGGTGGAAATTGCCAGGTGCCTGAATGTGGATGTGAAGGATCTGCTTTGGTCAACGAAAGAGCGATAAATTAGCAACTGAAAGATGAGACTACCAATTAACATAGAAGAACTTCTGAGCGGACGAGCTGTAGAAGGTGACCGCATCGAATATAAGACGGGATGGAACCCTGATGCCATCTACCGTACCATTTGTGCATTCGCCAATGACTTTGACGAAACAGGTGGTGGCTATATCGTGGTTGGAGTTCAAGAAGAGAACGGCCATGCCATAAGACCTGTTACTGGTATTGATCTTAATCAGATAGAACCTATCGAGAAGGACATGGTGGGGTATAACAACCTAATGCGTCCGTACTATCAGCCCCGATTGTATATAGAGGAGGCCGATGGAAAAACCATTCTCGTCATCAAGGTTTCTCCAGGTGAACGCAGGCCATACAAGGTGCCGGACCAAATAACGGCGAAACAAAAGACGTATAATTACTACATCCGTTACAATAGCAGCAGTATTGTTCCAAAAGGCGAATACGAACGGGAATTAATCAATCTCGCAAATCGTATGCCCTTTGATGACCGTGGAAACGATGACATCAAGTTGACAGATATCTCGCCTTTGCTCCTGCACGACTATCTAGTGAAGGTGAAGAGTAGTTTGGCAGACATCTCACTGACCGACCACATGGAAGATGTGCTGGAACAGATGGACTTGCTAGAGGCTGTGCCAGAAGGATGGCGCATCAAGAATGTTGCAGCGATGATGTTCTCGGAACGGCCTGATCGTTTCTTCCGTCAAGCTCAGATTGAAATAGTTCTTTTCCCTGAAGGTAGAGAAAAGAATCCCAATAACTTGATTGAGGTGGAACCCATCAGGGGCAGTGTGCCGCAGATGATAGAGAAGACGTTAAGCTATCTGAACACCAACATCATCAAGAAACAGATTATAAAGCCAAAGGACAGGGCACAATCCATAACATTCTTCAACTACCCCTATCAGGCTCTAGAAGAGGCTGTCGTCAATAGTCTGTATCATAGAGATTGGACGATTCGGGAACCTGTTGAAATCACCATAGAGCCAGAGCGCATATCCATTCTAAGTTTTTCTGGCCCAAACCATACAATTCCAATGGAGGCAATCCGAAGTGGTCAGTCGCTGCGCTCACGACGTTATCGTAATCGTCGGCTCGGTGAATTCCTAAAAGAACTGGAACTCACCGAAGGACGGGCAACGGGCATTCCTACTATACAGGATGAATTGCGCGACAATGGCTCACCACAGGCAACTATTGAGACGGACGAAGAACGTTCATACTTTTTGATAGACATACCTTGCCATCCAGATTTCATAAAAGAACAGGTTGTTCTAAACAAGGATTTTACAAGAGATGACCCAAAAGATGGCCCAAAAGGAGAGACAAAGAAAGTGTCTGACAGACAAGGATTTATCCTACTCCTTATAAAGGACAATGACCTAATAACGATTCAGGAAATGTCCCAAAAGATAAAGGTGTCGGAAAAAACTGTTAAGCGAGAATTGGCTGTTCTTCAAGAAAAAGGGATATTGATCCGAGAGGGCGGTCGAAAGGACGGCAGATGGGTCATAAAAGATTAGATGTATGGCTTAGCTTTTTGACAGGTATAGAAAAATAATCACCATCTTTACCTTGCTGACAATCTTCGTTGTGGGTGTTCTGTGGGAGTCATATAATATTGACATGTTCATAAAGGAATGGATTCAAAATGCCATACCATATTGCTACGGAGTAGCAGCTCTTATCAAGAGAAAGGTCGGAAGTATCGATGTCACACAAAAATATACGATGCTGGTATTTTCGTTTTAAGGTACTCCTGTAGAAGATGTAGAAAAAGTATGCGACGTTGTAAAACTATTTATTGAGACAGGACATGTGTCAGCCAACAAGGATTTGTGCATTCCTTTGAACAAGAAACTGCGCAATGCTGAAGTGAAACAGTTCGTCAATAATATAATAAGAATAAGGTATAACGAGAAAGAAAATTTCGACGCCGAGTCATTCCACCAAACAGCATTCTGCGAATGGTTCAACAACAAGAAAGAAAACATCGCCAAGAACTACTCCATGCTGCCAAAAGATTCGCTGGTGTCAAAGGAAGGTGTAGAAGCAGATTTGATTAATCCACAAAAATGGGTAGGCAAAAAGAAAAAATCAAATTTATGCCTCAAATGACAATTTATACTAAAAATTTCTTTGTAAAAAAATAATCAGATAATATTACTTTATGGATCCCGTTACATTGATTATTATTCTTGCCGCTCAGCCTATTGCTCAAGAAACCTTAACACAGTTGATTGGTAAATGGCTAATTGATGGTGTTATTCCTTCATATATGGCGAATCATCTACCTACTCTCACCAGCTTGCTAAAGAAACAACCTAGTGTTGAAGACATACTAAAAAGGACCTACAAGAAAGCCGTTAATCACTGGTGTGCAAACGACGGAACAGAACGTGCTGCAATGAGAGCACGTTTTGAAACATACGACATGCTTATTAATTTCATAAAGGAAGGTTCATTTGAGTCTGATTCTATTACAAATGAGTTAGCTTGTCTCTGGTATAATGAACTTGAAAAGGAAGATATAGGAAGATGGTTTATACAAGAAGTAAAATTAAGAAAAATTACTAAAATATCTGATGAGATTCTTTCAAAAATATATTCTATAGGAAATACTATTGAGGATATACGTGAAGAACTCTTGTCTTTTAAAACCACAGGCATTCGTGACTTTTCTCATAACAGATCTTATATTCAAAGATACTGCTATAGTAGTGACGAACACTTTATGCGGTTGTCTGGGATTGAAGGTGATTCTCTATATGATATTGTTGTAACCGGTGACAAAGGTAAACATTTTGTATTATTGGCAGCTCCTTTAATGGGCAAATCAACAGAGTTAAATGAACTTTGTTGGAGGTTCTCACAAAGCAAGTATTTCCTACCTGTTTTATTTGAACTAAAGGACCAAGGAGGACTGATTACTAAAGAAATGCTTCCCCAAAAAGATTACGTAGAATCAAAGGCAATAGTACTTGTTGTCGATGCTATAGATGAGGTTTCAGAGTATAAATTTCGAGAACAACTACGAGAACTGAATGGCTATGCTAATATCCATCCCAATATGCGTATTGTTTTATCCTGCCGTTCTAATTATCGCAATTTTATAAACGACAACTACTTTACCTGTTTGCATCTTGAAACACTTACCTCGAATCAGGTATTAGAAATAGCCTCTCAAAGTATTTCTAATCCAAGTCAATTTATGAGTGATATTAGCAATGCAGGGGTCGCAGAATTAACCGCAAATCCGTTCTTTCTGAAAGAGTTTATAAATTATTATAACGAGAGTGGAGGAATGCCAAATTCAAAGACTATATTATTGGACAGATTAATTGAGAGAAGCTATCGAATAGAAGAAATTAAACAAATCAGCGATGACACTCTATCTCATGATGAAGAACGAAAACATTTGGAAAGGGTTGCAATGGTTATGCTTATGACTGGACAACAGAGAATTTCACATACAGTTTTTCGTGCATGTTTGGACAACAATGATACTGCTTATAAGGAAACATTGCATTATGGTGTAATTAATTATTCGATTGAACAAGACAAATATGAGTTCGTATACAATAGCATCAAAGAGTATTTAGCAGCATCTTGTCTCTCTAAAATGTCATTGGACAAAGTAAAAACTTTAGTTTGTGTGGAATCAGACTATCGTATTGCTACTCATTGGTATAATACAATTGTCATATATTCTGAGATAGTGTCTCTCAAAAATGGGGGTAGTATGCCTACTGATGTATATGATTGGTTGAGTAATGACAACAAAGGATTGCTTTTGCATACAGACAAAAGATTTGTTGAAGAAAAGAATCGTTCCAAATTGCTTATCGAATACCTTGATTTGCAAAATAATGCTAGACAAAGAGTGGAAGAGATTGGCAGTGAAGGAATGAAGAGTATAGTTTCTTTTGGCATGAGTACGGATCTTGCCCATTATCTCCTTGATAGATTAAAAAGTATAATTGCTATTGATATCCAATTCGCTAACCTTGTTGGTGTTGCAGAATTCCTTGATTGGAATTATATACGTTCCAAAGCCCCTGATATAGCAACGGAATTAGAGGACACTTTGCTGTCATTTATTAGTGGTACATTGTTCAACGACAAAACAGAATGGATTTGTACTCAATGGATTCATAATATAACTCTACATAATAGAACATTTATCAACAAACTGCTACCCATTGCTAACAAAACAACTTCACAAAATGTTATTAATTATACATTGCTAGCTATGACTAATTCTAATTGTGTGGATGATTATTACCCAGATATCATGAAGTTGCAAGAAAAGGTTATGGGTGACAATGGAACCATAGGAAGAATGAATCTGTATAGGGCACTGTCAAAATTGAAGAATGAAGACAATGTAAATGATGCTTTTAAGGTAATTTCAAAGTCTTCGTTCTACTATAGAGATTTTTTGTTTTCGATGAATTCCTATCGTGAGATGGAAAAGAAACTGTTATGTACAGCAGAGTCTATTTACAAATCTGGCTATAAAGGAATAGCAGATACTATTAAATCTGCAATATCCGAACGATTTAAATCTGGAGGAATAGCAGATGAAATTAAATCTGCAATAGAACGATTTAATAGTTACTATGGTCTTAAATCTGAGACAGAGCGTGCACAAGTGGCAAATGATTATCGTCAGTTTTATGAAAATATTGGTTTATGGGAGGTCGTTTCCGATGAGATTGAAAGTTTGTTCCGTACTAACTTATATGAACCTACATCAGAGATGTTAGAGAAACGATCTCAAATACGAAAGAGACAATATGAAGAGTTGATGAATGAAGTAATATTTGCTGAAATTGTTATGAAAATTGTTGAATCTCCTGGTGAGATCTCAGTAAAGGAATTGAAGCACAAATGTTGTGAATCGTTAGATGTAATGAACCAATACGCTTATCGATTTGTTGCTAATCATACAAAAGAGATAGATGGCGAGAGATATATAGACAAAGAAGCAGTTAAGAAAGCTATTGAAAATAGAGCAGAGTATCTAAACTTTATGTTTGATGAAAGCATGGATATTTTGGATGGGAAGACTTTGGATCAAACACAGGAAAAACAAGTATATGAACATGCTTGCAGATTGATATATAATCTTTGTAAGGATGATACTTTGACTATGACTCCTCAGCAGAAAAAGGCTGTTGAGTTGATGCTGAATGGTAATGTTAAGATAGACTCAAGTTATTTGATAAGCTTACTTAGGTTTTCTGGGTGGCCTTTTGTAACACACATAAAAGAATTAATTGGCGATAGTGTATATTCTCTATTCTACTATATACAAGAAAATGTAGGTAAAGATAAAATCAGAGAATTTGTACATAATAAATTTGTTGAGAACAGCAATAATATCTCAAATGAAAATTTTAGTGTATGGGCATCATTTGCCATACATGAACAGATGAATGATATTTATCCAAACATTATTGAATGGATTAAAAGTCATCCAAAAGGCATATTATCAATAGAGGAGCAACTTGCAAGAAGTAAGTTTTTTCAAGATCATATAGTATCTGCTGCAGAAAATGGTTTCTTGCTATGTTCGGACATTTTAGCATCTTTACTTAAAAAGATAATGGAGAATACTTCTTTGCATAATAAGAGAATACAACAGTACTTGGAAAATAATATTGAAAGTGTGGATAGTATGGCTTTGCATAAAGTTCTCTCAATTCTTTTGAAGATGGGTAGTATACCTGCATTAGATTATGTAGTTAAAACACCAAATATTTTGGAAAATGGAGGAATATACGTATTTCAATATTCAGCAATAGAAGATATAGATAAACTAGTATTCTTATTCGGATACATTGCAGAAAAAAAAATTATTTCTAATCCTTATCCATCAATCCTTAATTGCCTATTCACTATTGCTCTTGAATCGAAAGACAATCAGATGATCATTGAGGAAAAGATGGTTGAACTAGCGAACTCGAAGCCAAAGATGAAGCCATTTATAGAACAATGGATTCTTAACGTAAAGGACGCATCTGCTGCAAAACATTTCAGAAAAGGAGGAGTAAAAGAAGCCATTGATTGGATAAATTTATAGTAGAAAATGTATAGTTGAAATATGACCTATAGTCTGGATTTATAGCGTAAATATTTGCTAAAATGAAGAAATTATAGTAAATTTGCATCAACAAAAGAAAGAAATACAAAGAAAAGGACAAAGAAGAATAGGAAGAGCATCGCACGGATGCTTATCGATAATTATTGAGGGAAAACATTCAAGATGCTTATGGTGTTCCCTATTTGTACCAAATTTTATATAAATTACTGATTATCAGTATGTGTCACATTTGAGGAGGTCAAATGAGACAAATAAGTAAAGGATTAACAAACACTATCAAATGGCGTGTAGCTCAACGAGTTACACGCCATTTTGTGTTTTTGGTATTCTGCTTGCTATGTGCTTTTTATGCCTTTTTTTACGGTATTTTTGTTACATGTTTGTAACACGACTAAAAAATCGGTAAAGCCCGACTAAAATCGACTTATCCCTACTTAATTGTCGGTGACGTACAAGATGTGAAAAGAGCATTACAATTTATTTCTGTCACATATTAACTCAAAAAAAAAACAAAAAGATGCCGAATTTAGGACTTGAAATCAAAAGAAAGTGTGGAATCTGCGGAAAGATGTTTATCATCAAAACGCTCGACAGTATCTACTGTAGCAAGAAATGCAGCAACGTAGCTTACACACGCAAGAAAAGAGCAGAAGCCAAGGAAAAGAAACTTGCTTTGATTGCCAAAAATGTACCCAAGGTGAGAGAATATATCTCCATCAGAGAAGCAGTTGCCATCTATGGCGTTGAACGTGATACATTGTATCTGATGATTCGTAGAGGTCAGATACCAAGTATCAACATTGGTACCAGACTAACAAGATTGAATCGTAAGGATCTGGAGAAGATGTTTGTAAAGCGACCTATAGCCAAGCAGATCAAGGAAACACCATTACCGAAGACATACAGCCTTGAACCCGAAGACTGCTACACTATCGGTGAGGTTAGCAAGAAGTACCACGTCGATGAGAGTTCTGTATGGGCACATGTTAGGAAATACTCTATCCCCTCTCGCCAAATCGGTAGTTATGTGTATGTCCCTAAAGAAGATATTGATAACCTATATAAATCAGAAGAATAATGAGAAAACCTTTAACACACACCAAAGTAACGGTTAAGCTCCGCAAGTCGGAGTACCGTGAAGAGTGGTACCTCGTCATCGAGTCGTACCCTGTGCACAATCCTGACAGTAACAAGCCAGGGAGAAT
>JAEEGL012349499.1_pt1 | contig 22829 bp, 21 predicted proteins | sample 9134231 | NCBI WGS metagenome assembly JAEEGL01 (sample SAMN16246548, study PRJNA631951) | gut metagenome | biome: gut microbiome; feature: rumen; material: fiber-attached | host: Bos | place: Iran: Karaj | collected 2018-10 | reverse complement strand
CGACGCATACTCATATTCGGTCATGGCCAGATTCATGCAGGATATCATCACAATCTCGACGGAAAACGGATACATCTGCCTTTCCTACGGGCTGTATGTGATCATCGCTTTCGGCGCGGCACTTTTGATAAGACAAAGACGGATCCTAAAAGCATCCGGCGAAGTGGGCGATCCGACAATCGAGGAGGTATCATTATTCTGGATAGCCATTGCAATGGTGATGTATGCCCTTCTAATGCTGTATTTCCATATATGGCAGATCGGACCCATGAACGGTTATTTAGAAGGCCTCATAGACCGGTACATGATCCCCTGGGAGATACTGGTGGTATACGCGCTTCTTATCGTATTTTTCATTAAGAATGAGAAAAACGATCTGTTTTATATGTTTATCGTCCTTGTCATAATCTTATGCGTATCGGATTCAAGGGAGATGTACAGACAGCTGTTTGCAAAACACAGGTGCATCGGATATACGGCGCTGTCGGATGCAGGGATTGAGCTTACTCCGGATGATCTGGTGTATTTCATAGATGAAGACAATTATTTCACTTATTCCGACAGGGAATTCTATTATCGGATGTGGCCTGCCAAGACTAATTTTGTGGATCAGATATTTATGGGCAATTCGGGACGGGTTGAGTTTAGCGCTGATGAACTTGCGCAGATGATAAAGAGCGATCAGTATCTTGAAAAACCATATGATTATCTGTACCTTCAGACTATCGATGAGGACTTTGCGGACAGGTACGGCGTGCTGTTTGAAAACCCGGATGAGATCCTGCCGGGACATGCGTATCTGATTGAGATAAACGGTGATGATGTGAGATTCAGGCTCATCACAAAATAGACGGAGAATATTTATGACGCGGCGAAATAAGATCATATTGCTGAACCTGTTCTGGTTCATCGTTATAGCCATACTTTCATACAGGATGCCGTTATACAATGATGACTATCTTCACAGCACTTCCTTCGTAAGCGGTGATGATATTACGGGGATCGGGATGATCCTTCCCTCGGTAAAGGAGTATTACAATATCTGGGGCGGCAGGGCACTTTCGATGTTTTTCATCCAGCTTATGCTCTACCTTCCCAGATGGGTTTATGCGCTATGTAACGGAGGCATATATATCGCGGTAATATACGCGGCATACAGATATCTTACGGTTAACGGTTCTAAAGAAGCGGTGAGTGAATACGGGTATGAGATCGTATCTTTACTGTCACTTGGCATGTGGTTTTTTATGCCGGATTTTGCGGAAGTGGTCATCTGGCCTACAGGGTCTGTGACTTATCTGTGGATGCATCTGTTTATACTGCTGTTCGGATTTATATACTACAGGGATTATTTCACCTCCGAAGCTGATGAGGCCGGTGATACGCCGGGATTACCGGTCAGGATCGCTTTGGCGGTATTAACGGTCATTCTGGGATTCTGCGCCGGATTATCGGCTGAAGCCAGCGCCTGTACCTTAGGTTTTGCATTGTTTTTATATGTTTTGGGCAGGATCAGAGATCACCGGCGCATTCAGCCGGACAAATGGTTGGGCATCATATCGTTTCTTTTGGGATTTGCGATGCTCATGCTTGCGCCCGGAAACCGTGTGAGAACTTCGGTGACCAAAGAGGAAGCGGAAGCGGGAGTTGGCTTTTTCACACTCATGTTCCACCGTGTCGGGAGGGAAACCTTTTATCTTCTTTTATTCCTTACCGTTCCGGCCTCTATCAGCCTGATGCTTTACGTTATGTCCAAAAAAGACCGGATCGGCGTTAAAACCGTATTGGGAGATATCTGCAGCGGTTACGCCCCCTTCTTTATGATGCTTTCGGTGATAAGCGTGTATGTTATGACTTTTCCGAGCGGATTCGCCAACAGGATATATCAGTTCCCGCTCATCATGCTGCTTATCGCTATGGGACAGGCTCTCGTAAGTATTTTAAATACCGCCGCAGTGTCGCCGGATTGGCGTAAGACCATAATAAAAGGTATCAGGTTATTCATCGTGATCATGCTTATCGCGGTGGTAGCAGAAATCGTTGCCGGATCGCTTTTTGCGGCCCAGTCAGGAACATTTTTCGACAGGCAGATGCTGTATTATCATTATGACGATCTGTCGGTTGACGGACTGCTTCCCGGTAACGGAATAAACAGTAACTGAAACATAATCTGAGTTAAGATGCTTACGGTGGCGAAATGAAACCGAAATCACTTGGTAAAAACGCTGTGCTCAACGCTCTGCGTAGTATTATAGCGGTCATTTTTCCGATCATTACATATCCCTATGCAGCCAGAGTGATGGGCGTGGATAATATGGGGCGTATAGGCTACGTGGCGTCCTATATAGAGTATTTTACCCTTCTTGCGGTATTCGGAGTGTCTGACTATGCGGTAAGGGAATGCGCCGCCGTAAGAGACGATAAGGATGAGGCGACAAAGAGGGCGCGCTTATTCTGGAGCTTTAATATCTGTACTACTCTTATTTCTCTTTTTCTCTTATGCATCCTGATATTGGTTTATTACAAGCTCAGGGACTATTCGGATATTTTCCTTGTACAGAGTCTGAGCATCATATTTACCACCGTCGGCGCTGAATGGCTGTGCGTGGTGTATGAGGATTACGGCTACATAACCTTCAGGGGCATCGCCATTAATGTCATTAATATGATTTTATTGTTTACGCTTGTAAAGACGCCTGATGATTATCTTTTGTATGCATTTTTGAATGTATCGACGGCAGTGTTCTCAGGGCTCTTAAACTGCTTCTATATCCGCAGATACGTTAAGCTTAAACCTGTGCTTTCGAAGGATATGGCCGGCCTTATCAGGGCGCTTTTTCCGTTCTTTATAAACGCCTTAAGCATAGCGGTATATGTGGGCGCTGATACAGTGATCCTCGGTATCCTGAAGGGTGATCATTATGTGGGCATATATACGGTTGCCGTAAAGATATATACTATCGTAAAGAGCGTGTTCATTGCGATATTCTCTGTTACGGTAAGCAGGCTTTCGATCCATGCCGCGAAAAAAGAGATGACGGAATATAAGGATATCTTATCGGGAGTAACCTCCGTTTTTATTATTCTGGGATTCCCCGCAATGACGGGCATGATATTATATGCACAGCCTATAGTTAAGCTGGTGGGAGGCCCGGGGTATGAGGATTCAAGATATTCCCTTGGTCTTCTTGCCGTGGCCCTTCTTTTTGCCATATTCGGAGGGATAGTGACCAACTGCATCAATGTTCCGCTGGGATATGAGAAGGTCAACAGCAGGGCTACTCTTATCGCGGCTTTAGAGAACACGATACTCAATATACCGGTCATTTATATGTGGAGCGAAAAGGGAGCCGCATTTACAACGATACTTGCGGAGTTTACTGTATTGGTGATATGCGTGCTCAATCTGAAGAAAAAGAACCGTGAGCTTTTTGAGGCCCTTAACTTAAAGGATTTAAGGGACAGCCTGGCGGGGCTTGCGGCGATGGCGGTTTTATATATAGTGCTTTCGAGGATTACGGATAATTACATCATCCTTCTGGTTGCAGGGATAATCGGATCCGTTATCGCATACTTCGGGGTTCTTATGTGCCTTAAGAATCACATGATAAAAGAGGGCGCAGGAGTACTTAAATCAAGACTTGGCAAAAACTGAACCGGGTGTCTGTTATATAAATAGTCAACCGGGTAAAAATCTGATAAAATATATTGTTAGGGTAATCATTATATAACAGGAGAAAATACAATGCGAAAAACAAGAGCACTAGTAACAGGCGGCGCAGGATTCCTTGGATCTCATCTGTGCGACAGACTGATAAAGGACGGATACGACGTTATATGCGTGGATAACCTTTTTACCGGAAGCAAGGACAATATAAGACACCTTCTGGGAAACCCGTATTTCGAGTTCATAAGACATGATGTGATCCAGCCTATTTATGTGGAATGCGATCAGATTTTTAATCTGGCATGTCCGGCATCACCTCTGTGGTATCAGAAGGACCCCATATATACCACCAAGACCTCAATGTACGGGGCATTTAACGCGCTCGGACTTGCAAAGCGTACGGGGGCGCGTATCCTTCAGGCTTCCACATCGGAGGTTTACGGTGATCCCGAGTGCAATCCCCAGACCGAGGATTACAGAGGCTGTGTCAATACCATAGGGATCAGATCCTGTTATGACGAAGGAAAGCGTGTGGCAGAGACCCTGTTCTTTGATTATCACAGGAAGCACAAGGTTGATATCAAGGTGATGAGGATATTTAACACCTATGGTCCGAGAATGGATATCGGCGATGGAAGAGTTGTGAGCAACTTCATTGTTCAGGCTCTTAAGGGAGACGATATCACGATATATGGCGACGGATCACAGACAAGGAGCTTCTGCTATGTGGATGATCTGATCGAGGGCATGGTCAGACTGATGAACAGCCGTGACGGATTCACAGGCCCCGTCAATATCGGTAATCCCGGAGAATTTACCATAAAACAGCTTGCCGAGATAGTGATAGAGCTTACGGGATCGAAGTCAAAGCTCATATACAAGGAGCTTCCGCAGGACGATCCCACCCAGAGACGCCCCGATATAACCCTTGCGGGCAGGGAGCTTGACTGGGCACCTAAGGTAGCCCTTCGCGAAGGCTTGACCAAGACCATAGAGTATTTCAAAGGAGTTATCTGACCGCATGAAGGTTATCACACTTCTTACCGCGGGACATATCGGCGGAATAGAGACACTCTGCATTGATTATGCAAAATACTCAAGGCATGACAACGTGATGCTGATCCTGTGGGGAGACGGTCACGTTGATGAACTGATGCGTGCACAGGGCATAAAAGTCATCAATCTTCACGCGTCAAGAAGAGACGTTGTCGGGACGGTCAATAAGGTGATGCAGGTGATAAGAGAAGAACAGGCGGATGTTCTTATCGCCCAGCATGAGGCTTCGATGTCACATCTGTGTCTGATGAGGGCAGGGAAGCTGTTTCCCCATATCCATACCATAGCCTACGCTCAGTTAAACGCCGTTGACATGGTCAGGGCTCGCGAGAAAAAGAGACTGTGGTTAAGAAAGCTTGTCCTGGGTACATCTCTTAAAAAGGCCGATGATGTCGTAGCCATATCCGAGTCCGTAAAGGAAAGTCTTCTTGAAGTGCTGCATACTCCGGAAGAGAAGATCTCAATCATCTATAACGGTACTGATCTTGAAAGCTTTCCCTATGTTTCAAGAGTATATGACGAAGAAAAATGCAGGCTGATCTACATCGGAAGGCTCATCGAAGAAAAAGGCGTTCAGCTTACCCTGAAGGCATTAAGCATGGTCCGTGACAGAAACAGGTTTTCCTTTACCGTAGTCGGTGACGGCCCCTACAGAGCCGAACTTGAGAGATATACGGATGAACTCGGTATCAGAGATACGGTTGAGTTTGCGGGAAGCCGTGACGATGTTCCGGAACTTATAAGATCAGCGCACGTATTCATTCACATGCCCATTTGGGCGGAAGGCTTCGGCATAGCCGTGGCTGAGGCCATGTCCTCGGGATGTATCTGCATATGTGCCGCAAACGGAGCTATGCCCGAACTGCTCGATGACGGTGAGAACGGATTTCTGGTAAACAAAGAAGATCCCGGGATGCTCGCACAGGTTCTTGACAGGGTATACGATCTTCCGACGCCCGGTAAAGAAAAGCTTGCCCTGGCTGCGCACGAAAAGGCTAAGAAATTCTCGATAGAAGTATTCGTAAATGCCCTTGATGAACTGGCGGACAAGAATATCAGGGCATAGAAGGAACGGACGTATCCCGTATGGAAAATAGCTTTGCCAAACTGGCGCTTATCATACTGAACTACGATTCATATCCCGATACTAAAGCATGTGTCGATGCATTGCTGGCCTTTGACGAACCCTTTCATATCGTTATCGTGGATAACGCTTCCACTGACGGATCGGGAGCAAGGCTTCATGAAAGATACGATGCCGAAAAGAGAGTCGACGTAACGGATGCACCTTCCAATTCAGGTTACAGCGCCGGTAATAATCTGGGGATAAGGTTTGCGGCTGACAGATATGAGATCGACTATGTCGGTATACTGAATCCCGACGTCAGGATACCGGATAAGGAAGTCTTAAGGGCACTTACGGAGGTTATCGACAACAATGAAAAATGCGCACTTGCGGGTGCGGCCATCGAAGGGCGCGACGGCGTGCTCAACCTGAATCTTTCCGCATGGCCTGTGGCGCAGGTCGGGGACTTTGTTAATAAACAGTCTCTTTTTACCCGCAGATATAAGGTTGCGTTTGACGGAAACCCCATAGCACCGGGATTGTATAAAACAGGATGCGTAGCCGGGTGTTTTTTTATGGCGAGGCTGTCATATTTTGAGGAACTCGGGCTCTTCGATGAAAATGTATTTCTGTATAACGAAGAAGACATCCTGGGTATAAAGTGCATGCGCAAAGGACTGGATGTCCTGCTTCTTTCGGACAAAAGATACTATCATGATCATCACGACCCTGATGAGTCGAAGATGAGTTTTATAAAAAAGGTCACGGCCACGGCCGCATCATACAGATCGGCCGGATATGTATGCAGGACCTACTATGAAGGCAGAGGCCTTGTAAGGCTTTGGTTTACCGAAGCTCTAAACAGGATTTATCTGGCACTGTGCTGGGTAAAAAACAGGATCACGAAGGGATAGGCGTTTATATGGACCGCGCTTCTTACGGAAGATTTCCGAAGAAAAGAATACTTGCTGCGGATCTGGCTTCGATCATCGCGGCCTGGTTTTGTGCGGTCATGTTCAGATACGACAACTGGGCGGACAGGCTTGATCCGCTTTATATCGCCGTGGTGATCTTCATGTGCCTTATCCAGACGGTGTTTTTTCTTGTCATCGACTTAAGACGCAGGTCGGTATTCCTGATGGATCCCATTGAAAATGCCGTTGCGGTTTTAAGAAACTGCACCATCGTTATAGTTTTTACGATCCTGTATCTGTATGTGACGCAGCGCGGAGAAACTTCCTCGAGACTTGTCATCGGTCTCATGTACGTGCTGAGCATCGCGGTTGATTACGTGCTCAGGATGCTCATCAGAAGAAGCGTCATTAAGGCTCATATCGACAGGGACAAAGTCAGCGTCCGGGAGCTTGCATTTCCCTATCCGGCGGATGTTAAGGATCTGAAGGATGCGGATGTGCCTGTTCTCATAAGGCGGGAAGGCGCAACTGAGGAAGAGTTCGGACGCGCGATAGACATGTGCATGGACGCGGGCATAAGGACCTATGCGGAGCTGGGCATCCCGGGTTATACGGTCAAAAGCGGGATAGCCTGTGATATAGACGATCACACCTCCATTCCGGTGGGGATAAGAAAAGAAAGATTTACGGTATTCGGAGTTGATTATGCCGTGGCACGCACCGAGGAGGCCGTGCTTCACGTGATAAGAAACATCAGAGCCCTTGGGGGGAAATACATCTGCTTTTCCAATACCCATACCCTGGTGATGGCCAAAGAGGACGGGGCATACAGGCATGTGTTAAACGGTTCCGCCGTTACATTTGCGGACGGCAATCCCATAGCGCAGCTTCAGATTAAAGCGGGACTGTCGGGAGTTGAACGCGTGGCAGGCCCCGATTTTATGGAGCATATGTTCAGAAACTCCGTGGAAGCCGGCATCAGCCACTATTTCTACGGAGCATCTCCCGAGACGCTGGACGCGCTTAAGATAAAGCTTGAGGAAAAGTATCCCGGAATAGATATCCGCGGACTGTATTCGCCTCCCTTCAGGGAACTGAGTGCCGGGGAGGATGAAGAGGATGTCCGCAGGATAAACGAATCCGGCGCGGATATCGTCTGGATAGGCCTTGGGGCACCCAAACAGGAAAAATGGATGGCCGCTCACACAGGACGTATAAAGGGCGTGATGATGGGAGTAGGCGCAGGATTTGATTTCCATGCCGGGACGATAAAAAGAGCTCCCGTATGGATACAGAAGGTGGGTCTGGAATGGCTCTACCGTCTGTTTCAGGATCCCGGAAGGCTGTTTAAGAGATATGTGGTTACCAACTGTAAGTTTTATATATACAGAGTGACGGACAAGCTATCGGGATCTTGAAGGCAGTATATAAGTCAGAGGATCGTATGACAGGAGAGACCGGAACCGGCAGCAATAAATACATAGTGGAGGTTTCCTGGGGATGTCCCTCAGACAAATATCCCTTAAACGGACTGTTTCAGTTCGATCAGGCACTGGCTTTACAAAAGGTCGGCCGGGATGTGGTTTTTCTCGCGCTTGATATGCGCTCCTTTCGCAGGTGGCGCAAATGGGGGATAAACCGTTTTGAAAAGGACGGCATTCCAGTATTTGAATATAATTTCCCATACGGCCCCTTTTCCCCCGAGACCAAGTACCGTATCCAGAAGAAGGGTTTTGAGCGGTGCCTGAAGATGATGGAGGAGTCTTTTGGGAGGCCGCTTTGCGTGCATTTCCACGGAGTCATGGAGGCGGTGAGCGGCATGGATCATTGTTTGGAGAACAAGATCCCTTACGTGATCACCGAGCATATAACTCCCGTGTCGGAGGGTGATACGGTCTGTAAATGGATGAAGGAAGCCTATGCAAAAGCGGATAAGGTCATTGCAGTAAGCAATAAGCTCGCATCGGACATAAAGAAAGCCTACGGAGCAAAAACGGATGCCGTGATACCAAATATCGTGGATCTTGAGGTATTCTCGCCACGGGAAGAGAAGAGTGGGGATGCACCCGCACCTTCGGGTGAGGGTGGAACTGCCGCAGACGGAGGCGCCGGAACCGGGAAGACCTTCAGATTCATCTCCGCAGCCGGACTTAACGCCGGCAAGGGCATGGATGTGCTCCTTAATGCATTCGCCAAACTGAGAGAACTGACCGGCCCGGAAATAAAACCGTACCTTACGATAATGGGTGACGGAGATCGGATGAACGATCTGGTAAGACTGCGCGATTTCCTGGGCCTGTCTGACATTGTGTATTTTACGGGAGCGTATATCAGACCCGAGTTTGCGGATTTCCTTCGTGAGAGCGACTGCTTTGTGCTTGCAAGCAGATCGGAAACCTTTGGCATAGTTTATGTGGAGGCCATGGCTGCCGGAGTTCCGGTGATAGCCACGGTATGCGGCGGACCGGAGGATTTTGTGGATGATGAGTGCGGCATACTCGTACCCGTTGACGATACGGATGGTCTGGCCCGGGCAATGTATGAAATGACCCGTTCATCCGGAAGATACAACAGCAGACTCATATCGGAAAAATGCCGCAAAATGTTCTCCTCGGACAGCATAGGACGGCGGATCTCGGAAGTTTTGCCGGGTACCTGACGATAATGGATATTAAGACATTTATAAAAAAAGCAAAAAAACTCGGTCTTAGGCTCGGATTTATGAAGTTCATGGGATACGAGGCCATTTTTTCCTGCGCGTTTAAGCCGGCGGGTTCGCAGGAATGGGTATGTCTTCCGCATTCTTCGGACTATTGGTATGCCGATCCGCTCATCATAAAAAAGGACGGTAGACAGGTCGTCTTTATGGAAAGAGTTAACCGCCGAACCGGGATCGGGGCAATTGTGGCATCTGATATCACCGGGGGCAGTTGGACCGAAGAAGTTTCCGTTATAGAAGAAGCCTTTCACATGTCTTTTCCCATGTGCTTTGAATGGAATGGTGAGCTTTACATGATCCCGGAGTCGGAGATGGATAATGCGTTAAATCTGTACAGATGCACGGAGTTTCCGTATAGATGGGAGCATGCGGCCAGATTCCCCGAAACCGGCAAGGTTGTGGATACCGTTGCGGGTTCCGTTACAGAGGACAGAGTTGATCTCATCGGATCGGAATATAAGCCGGAGGATGATTTCTATACAAGGTTTAAGAGGTTTTCCCTCATAAAGGACAGAGAAGGCCGCATAAGTGTAACCGCTCCCGAATTGTGCACGGAGGAATATACCCTGCATTCACGAATGGCGGGATATCCGATCTTTCTTTCGCCGTCCGAAAAAAGAGGAGAGTACGCTCCTACACCGGATTCAGGACTGATCACACAGGTCAGAGCCGGCAAAAAAGAGGAGGAGCTTCATTCTGTATGGCCCGTACAAAGAAGTACATCGGGCGTATATGGATATTCCGTGATGTTCATGGCGGATGACCCGGATAAGGGCAGGATACTTTATGAACTTACCCCGCGCACGATAAAGGGAATGCCCCGCGCAGGCAGACTTATAGGTGTTCATACCTACAGCGCAACACCGGAATTTGAAGTAACGGATATCCAGTATCTGGCAAAAAAGATAACCGGAGTAAATTGATAAATGGTACTTATCGTATTGTTGGAAATCGCTTCCAAGGATATCCCATTTGACATTACATTACTTACAGTGGATATCCATTATACGGACGGATATACATGTGATCTGTGCAGATACGAATATGATGATCAGTTCTCCAATGTGGTCAGATGTGCCGACGATCAGGTCTGGAATTTTATTGAGTGGTGCAAGACCCAGGATTGGTCAGGGTCTTTACCTGTATGGACATGATGCCGACGACGCTGTCCTCAATGGGATTTACCATACCCGGGGACAAACTCGGACTGGGGACGGATATGTTCTCCGATACACCGACGCTTGCCGAGGAGATCGGTCTGAATAAACTGGACAGAGAACTTAACAAGCATTCAAACTGGTATCTGGAGAACATAGAACCGGTAGGCAATTAGATTTACAAAGCGGACGCCCGTATGAAAAACAAAGCAAAACGAATCGTAATGATAGGCCATAAAACCATCCCCTCAAGACAGGGCGGCATTGAAGTAGTCGTTGACAGACTTTCCACCGGACTGGCTGCCAGGGGCTACGAGGTGTGGGCATATAACAGGAGGGACAGCTCGGATTGGTCAGATAAGGCTGATCTTGATGCAAACGGGCTTTATAACGGCATTCATTTGTGCGCGATACCTGCGCCGTCAAAAGCTGGTTTAAATGCGTTCGTATATGCATGCCTTGCAACCATTAAGGCAACTGTGCAGGGCTTTGATATATATCATTTTCATGCGGAAGGTCCCTGCGTGATGCTCTGGCTTCCTGCGCTTTTCAGAAAAAAGAGCCGCATAGTGGTGACGATCCACGGGCTTGACTGGCAGAGAGCCAAGTGGGGTATGCTTGCTTCGCATATAATCCATAAGGGTGAGAAGCAGGCCGTAAAACATGCAGACGAGATAATAGTTCTGTCTGAGAATGTCAGGCAGTATTTTAAAGATACCTATGGGCGTGAGACTGTATACATCCCTAACGGGACCGACAGACCGAAGATGCTTCCGGCTCAGATGATCACCGACAGATATGGCTTAAAAGGGAAGGACTATATTCTTTTTGTGGCGCGCATCGTTCCGGAGAAAGGGCTTCATTATCTGATCGAAGCGTATAAAGCTTCCGGCACGGACATGAAGCTGGTCATAGCGGGAGGAAGCGGTCAGGCAGATGATTATATGCAGAGCATAAAGCAGGTGATAAATGACGATGCCCGTATCATCATGACGGGATTTGTTGAAGGACAGCTCCTTGAAGAGCTGTATTCCAATGCATATATATATGTCTGCCCGTCTGATGTGGAAGGGATGTCCCTCAGTCTGTTAGAGGCTGCATCATACGGCAACTGCTGTCTGATAAGTGATATCCCTGAGAATACCGAAGTTATGGGAGATAATTGCGTTAAGTTTAAATCCGGCGACGTGCAGGATCTGACAGATAAGCTGACGAAGCTTATATCGGATGCAGACGCTGCCTCATCCCTTGGCGTATCGACACGCGAATACATATGTGACAGATACAGCTGGGATAAAATGACGGACATGACGGAGAAAGTATATAAGGGAGAATGAACAGGAATATGGCTGACACATGCAGCAGATCACAGTATAATGGCCATTTAAAGGCAGGTAAGAGTGATCCGAATAGAATAGCAGTAATCGTTGTTTTGCTGATGGGAGTGATAACGATATCGATTTGCGTATTTCAATACCTGTATTTTCACAGAAACAGGGTTGTGCACTTAAGCGATTATCCGGAGATATCCGCTGATTGCGATATCAGCGATATTCACTGGAAAGATTCTGATTATGATTATATAACAGGGTATCTTTCAATTGATGGTGATGCTATTACTACATTTCCGGTCAAAATAATGTTTTACAATGATACAGATGATGTTGCATTTGCTCGTCCGGTCAAGCAGTCTAACTTTATTGAGCCGGAAAGAGAACAAAGATATGCTGATGAAAAAGATTTAAGAGACTTTATCTATCACGATCAGGAGTATATCGTAAATGCGGGTGAGGCGGCTGATAAGACAGTGTTTTATTGTCTGATAGAGAGAGACAATATCCTGAGGAACTATTTTAAGATAGGTTTTCTTATTGACACTGATGACGGAACGAAAATAGTAAAAACTGACCTGCTATACAAATATCCGGATGTTGAGGAGTGATCGATTCATGATTTCAAAGATTAAAGAAAGAATAAAAAATGATAAGTACACTCAATACTTGATCGCATATCTGGTAATAGTTACGGTTTTTCATATCTTTATAAGAGAGTATGATTCAGATACTGTAGCGTATTATTCCCGTGCGTCCTGGGGAGAGGCAACTTTTGGTCCGGGTGCTTTGTTCAGACTGTTGAAATACCGTTACGAATCATGGACATCCAGAGTAGTATTGGAAGCACCGCTTTTTGTTCTTACGCATGGTATGCACCAGATTGTATGGAGTGTGATCAATATAGCCATGCATGGCATTCTATATGCGGCTTTGAATGCTCTTACAGACCGCAAACACGGAAAACAGCTGTTTATTCTCCTCCTGCTTTATCCTATTTATGAGATGGGAACGGCAGGATGGATCACCTGCTATATCATTTACTGGTGGACACTGGCGCTTGCTGCCGTTTCTCTGCTTTCGTTGAAAGCAATGTATGAAGACAGGAAAGTAAGCGTGATATGGATGATGATCTGTATTTTATGTGAATTTTATGCGACTTCACTTGAACAGTTTGCGGGATTATATCTGGGCGTTCTGGTTCTATTCACATTTTTGATGATAACAGATCATAAATTTACCCCGTTACGTATTGTTTTTACGGTGTTACAGTATGCCGTATGTATTGGTAATATAGTATTTGCACTTACCGGCCCGGGTAACAGAACAAAGGAAGGTTTCAGCGCATTTTACTGGTTCCCGGACTACAGCTCGCTTACGATCGTTGATAAGATCGTACTGGCTGTTAATACTACGATGAGTTTTTTGACGGAAAAATGCATAATATGGTTTGTCTTATGCACTCTGATATTTGTGCTGGTATATCGGAGGTATCAGAATGACAATGTAAAAACACTGGTTGCATCGTTTCCAGTTATGATAACACTTATCAGGACGTTTTTGACTACGGCAGGCCGGGCGTATTTTTCGGATTACATGTATGTATTTGACGTTTACTCTGATGCGGCAAGAGTTGATCCGACGAATTATAACAGCCTGTCTGGATATTTTCCGTTTGTATTGTACATGGCTGTAGTAACGACGCTGATATGCAGTATGATATGGATCTGTGTTCCGGATAATACTGAAAATGGCAATGTGAGATCTACACGTGAGATGTGGGTCATATTATATATACTGATGCTGGGATTTGCGGTTAGGGGAGTTATGGGTTTTTCTCCAACCATTTATGCATCTACCCAGCGTACGTTTATGGTAACGGAGTTTGTCTGGATATATCTTGTCTTGAGATTATATGAGGACAAAGAAGATGTTATAAACACAATACATGTTCGCTACATAAATATCTGCAAGCTGGTAATGTATGGCATGGCGGTATTGTCTGTAGTTAATAATCTTTTAACAGTATCCAACAGATACTATTACAGGTGATTTAGATTATGAAGATACTGATAGTCAATAAATTCCTCCATCCAAACGGCGGATCGGAGACATATATTTTTGAGATAGGAAAATGCCTTAAGTCCATGGGGCATGAGGTAGAGTATTTCGGTATGGAGCATGAAGGCCGCATAGTTGGCAACCATGCGGAAATATATACGAAAGATATGGATTTTCACAGCTCGGGCGTGAAGGGAAAGCAGTCTAAACTTACGTATCCTTTTAAGATAATCCGCTCCCGTGAAGCATATTCCAAGATGAGGTCGGTGCTTAACGCTTTTCACCCCGATGCAGTGCATTTTAATAATATTAATTTCCAGCTTACGCCGGCGGTCATTGAAGCGGTTGCGGATCATGATATACAAAACCGTACAGAAACCAAAATGCTTTATACAGCCCATGATGCGCAGTGGGTCTGTCCGAACCACCTTCTCATGAGACCGGACGGCGCAAGGTGCTTTGACTGCAAGGGTGCAAGATACGGTAACTGCGTCAGGAACAGATGCATTCACAACAGCAGGTTAAGAAGCATGCTCGGTGCTTTTGAAGCGTGGTTCTACAGGCACAGGAAGACCTACGGGCTTGTGGATGTGATAATCGCCCCCAGTGAGTTTATGAAGAACACACTGGAAACGGATCCGGTGCTTTCGGGGAAATGCGTTGTGCTGCACAATTTTGTTCCGGAGGCAGACGGAGACGGGGCTGAAGGCGCTAATACCGGCCGTACGGTTGAGTGCGGGCCTCAAAACGGCGGCCGGACCGGTGAGCGCTACGGTGACAGATATGCCGTTTATTTCGGCAGATACTCAAAGGAAAAGGGTATAGGAACCCTCATAAAATGCATAAAAGCCCTTCCTGACATAAACTTTGTCTTTGCGGGCTCCGGATCGATGGAAGATGAGATAAACGGTCTTGCAAACGTAAAGAATATCGGCTTTACGACGGGGAAGGAGCTGCGGGACCTTATATCCGGAGCCTGTTTTGCGATCTTCCCTTCAGAATGTCACGAGAATTGTTCCTTCTCCGTAATGGAATCGATATCATGGGGCACGCCGCTGATCGCATCCGATACGGGAGGCACTCCGGAGCTTGTGAGAGACGGCGAGAACGGGATACTTTTCAAGGCGGGGGATGAAGAAGAGCTGACTTCGCTTATCCGCAGGCTGTGGGACAGCGCTGAAGCGGAAAGGTTAAGAGAAGGCTGTATGAACACCCGTTTTATGAGCGTGCGCGAATACTGTGAAAAACTGGTGGATATTTATGAAACCGGGTAGTATACCCGGTACCGGATATACCGCAGACCTTGTGGCAAAACCAAAGTACGGGACTGTGGTACGCAGAAGATGGATGGAGATGCCGGAGAGAGGGTAACTTGCGCCGGAATAGCGGTATAATAAACAAACCGGAGAGAGGGTAAATTGCGCTGTAAAAGCGATACTATAAACAAACCGGGAGGAAATGATGTTTGATATAAGAACGATCCTGGATCGTCCGTTTATGTACGATCTGTATCATGATATCATCGGAAGGGAAAAAAAGTTTTTTGTCCGTGATTATATCGGGGATGTAAAGGGCAAAAAGATATTGGATGTCGGATGCGGAACGGCTCAGATACTCCGCTATATCGACGGGTTTTCAGAGTATTCGGGCTTTGATATGTCGGAAGAATATATTGCCTATGCACGGAAAAAATACGGCAAGAGCCCCAATGTGAAGTTCAAGCTTCAGAACATCAATGATGTTACCGCCGATGAATACGGTAAATATGACATCGTGCTCATGATGGGTATCATGATGAATCTGAGCGATGATGAGATAAGCCATATTATGAAGACTCTCAATCTGCTGCTTAAAGACGATGGGCGTTTTCTTTCATTTGATTCGGTATATCTGGAAGATACAAAAGGTATCGCCAAATTCATGCTGGATTATGACAGGGGACATCACCTGAGGGATACGAAAGGGTATTTAGATCTCATGAACAAAGAGTGGAGTCATGTCAGCTATGATATCAGGCTTGATATGCTAAGGGTGCCATACAGCGAGATATTGTTTACCTGTACCAAGGATACTCCGGTATAACGGTCGCATCAGTCCGGATATTTAAGAACCGTTATACCGGATAAGTGATATCCCGTAAAAGAAGCGGAGAATGAATGATCAGAGATAAGTCAGATATTTTAAAAAGAATAATAGCGACAGTATCCGTTTTGGTCTTTATCCTGTCAATGGTACCCATACTGTATACGGGAAGATACGATTTTGCCACAGGGGATGATTATGCTTACGGGGCTCTGGCTCATATCGCGTTTATCAATACCGGGAGCCTGATTGAGGTCATAAAGGTGAACGCTGAGCATGTGGTTGATATCTACTATTCGCATCAGGGAACCTGGATGAGTATTTTTCTGTTCGGATTTCATCCGGAGGTATTTGGGGACAGAGTATATTTTCTGGTTCCATGGATCATGACAGGGATAACGATCCTGACATTGACGGTATTCTTCAGATATCTGTTAAAAGGGATCACAGACCCGAAGGAACCGTTAAACATTCTGATGATCCTTATGCCTGTCATGGCAGTGATCCAATTTGTACCGACCATATCAAACGCTTTTTTCTGGTATAACGGAGCCGTTCATTATACGGTTGCTTTCGTCCTGATGATCATCTCAATCATGATAGGCATTAAGATGCTAAGGAGGATATCCGGCGGGGATAATGGCGTAAAAAAGACCGGCATAACAGGACTTCTTACCGCATTGTCGGTCATCTATGCAATACTTGGAGGAATGAGTTATCCGGCGGCTCTTGCTGCTCCCGTCGGTATGGGATGCATATATGTATATCTGCTGATCGTGCGTCGCAGAAAATGTTCCGTAAGGGACCTCTGGTTCTTACTTCCTGTCGCGATTGAACTTGTGGGACTTGCCGTCAGCGCGGCTTCTCCGGGAAATAAGGTGAGAGCGGGCGAGGATTTTGGATTTTCCCTTTCGTGGGCAGTTACCACTATCATCAAATGTTTTGTAAGCAGTGTCTCGCACTGGATCAGATATATCTGTGACGAGCCTTATCTGATAGTGATGCTCCTTATAGTCGGAGCTGTGTTTTTATATGTTTATAACGGACGAAAAGACAAAGAGGCGGATGCACCGGCCGGTACGCATGGAAAACTGGGCAAAAAACCTGTACTTTTCTCCTCACCGCTCATTGTGATCCTGCTTGTGTGGATATGGAATGCATGCACCTACGCACCTGAGATATATTCAGATGTTGAAGTAAGCTTTGGAGTTGACGACACTTACTTCTTTATGTTTGCCGTCTCGATTTTTTTGCTCTGGATATATATACTGGGATGGATCTCGGACAGGTTTCTTGGTGGCCGCCTGTCCGGTGACCGTGGAAACGGGGCAGACAGACTTTCCGGAGAAAAGTTAAGATCGGCCGTGTTTATCGGTATACTGGCGGGAACCTTAGTCGTTACGATATTCGGCCGGCATATGCTGGCAGATTCCACATCCAAAGTATGTTTTGATTATATCCGCAAAGGCTACGGAGAAGACTTCAGATCGCAGATGCTGCTTCAGCAGAAGCTGCTTGCGGAGGGAGGAGAGGATGTGATACTTCCTTCAACCAATGCTTATAACGGACCCATCCTGAATATGCCCGTAACCGAGGAACCCGGAGCCTGGACCAACGAGATCGTGGAACGCTTTTACGGTAAGGAATCCGTGATCGGAATGGATGCTGATACCTGGCATGCAATGTATGACAGTCCACAGTAAGCCGATAATATGTTAAAATGAACGGATGGGGTCGCAGAATGATCCCGGAGGAGCATATATGTCACGAAGAACTTTATACGGAACCGTAATAGTTTCTTACAGATGCAACGCCAGATGCAATATGTGTGATTGCTTTAAGGATCCTACAAGACCCGATGAGGAGATCACGCTTGAAGACATTAAGAAACTGCCTGAGATGGCGTTTACCAATATCACGGGAGGAGAACCGTTTATCAGACAGGATATCCCGGACATAGTCAGGGAGCTGTATAAGAAATCCGACAGGATCGTCATTTCCACCAACGGATATTTTACGGACAGGATAATAGAACTCTGCAGGGAGTTTCCCAAGGTTGGAATCCGCATCAGTATAGAAGGTCTTCAGGCTACAAATGACGCGATCCGCGGAATACCCAACGGTTTCGAGAGAGGCTATTCCACTCTTGAGACTCTTGTTAAGATGGGTCATCCTGATGTGGGTTTCGGTATGACGGTGCAGGATATGAACTGTGAAGATCTCGTGCCTCTTTATGAGATATCGGATAAACTGGGGATGGAGTTTGCAACAGCGACGCTTCATAACTCGTTTTATTTCAGAAAGACAGACAACAGGATCAATGACAAATACAAAGTCGCACAGAACTTTGAGAAGCTCATAAACGAACTTCTTAAGAGCTCATCACCGAAAAAGTGGTTCAGGGCGTATTTTAATCACGGTCTTATTAACTACATCTACGGCAATAAACGCCTGCTTCCCTGTGATATGAGCAAGGATGCATTCTTCATAGATCCTTTCTGTGACGTGATCCCCTGCAACGGCATGGCCTGCAAGGCAGTCATGGGGAATCTGCATGATACGGACTGGGATACACTGTGGAATTCCGAGCAGGCAAAGAAGGTCCGTGAGCAGACTAAACACTGCGACCGCAACTGCTGGATGATAGGATCGGCGTCGCCCGCCATGCACAGATATATCTGGATCCCCGCCTGGTGGGTATTTGTACATAAGTTCATTAAGAGGGGATACTCTCTTTCGGAGAATGATTTCATCTCACCTGTAGGATGATCTTCGAGGATGCTTATGCGCAGAATCCAGCCTGCAGCTAAGATGAGTTATTGTGAAAAATATGTTAAGATATCATGTGTATTCATGATGCGCAAGTATCATTTGAATACGTAATATGATCAGACGAGGATATACCAATGCCAGTTTCACGTTCCCGCATACCTGTATTATATCTTGTGGTACCCTGCTATAACGAAGAGGAAGTAATAGATAAGAGCGCTGCCGTCATCAAAGATAAGATGGACAGACTTATCAAGGAACGAAAGATCGAGCCTGAAAGCAAGGCAATGTTCGTAAATGACGGAAGCAGGGATGAGACCCTTAAAAAGCTTCATGCTCTTGCGAAAGCCGATCCGTTTTATGCGGTATTGTCTTTTTCCGGTAATTACGGACATCAGAGCGCGATCCTTGCGGGAATGATGGAAGCAAGGCATTACGCCGATGCAGTCGTGACCATCGACGCCGATCTTCAGCAGGACATCGAAGCGCTGGACAGATTTCTGGAGTGCTATATGGCCGGATGTGAAGTAGTATACGGCGTAAGGAACGACAGGGACACTGACGGGTTTTTCAAGAGATTTACAGCTACCATGTATTACAGGCTCATGCATTTTCTGGGGAGCGGAGCGCTGACCAATTCCGCTGATTACCGGCTGATGTCGGCAAAGGCGCTTGATGCGTTATCCATGTATGAGGAGAGCGGGCTGTTTCTCAGGGGACTTATTCCGACGATGGGATTTGAATCGGATATAGTCTATTTCGATGTTAAGGAACGGGAGGCAGGACAGTCGAAATATACATTCAAGAAAATGATGGCCCTTGCGCTGGACGGCATCACATCATTCAGTATAAGGCCTCTGCGAATGATCGCAGGATTGGGAGCGATAACCGTGTTCGCCGCTCTTATGATGATAGTTTTCTCGGTGATCGACTGGGCTAACGGCAATGCAGTCCAGGGCTATACCACCACGCTCATAGTTACGCTTGTTTTAGGAGGAGTCATACTTATCAGCCTCGGCGTGATGGGCGAGTATATCGGAAAAACCTATATGGAGGTCAAACACCGGCCCAGATATATAATTGACAGCGTTGTACTAAAGGAGTGCAGACGCAGGAACGACAACGGTGATGATGACAGATAATGATCGGCAAACCATAAGGATGGCAGAGACAGAACATAAAGATCATCTTCCTGAAAAAATCATATATTGGGCTTCGTGGATAGCTCTTATTGCCGCCTTTGCGGTACTGTGTTATTACGTGAGGATGCGCTCGCTGACTATAGTCGATTCCGACTTAAGCAGTGAACTCATCCTTGCGAAGATGCTCAGGGAAGAGAACAGCATTCTTACGAAGAACTGGTATTACGGAACGGAACTGCGGATATTATATATTACGCAGATTTTCGCTGTATTATTCAGATTTACCGATAACTGGTATCTTGTTCGTGTGTACGGCGAGATCATCATGTTCGTGATCCTTCTTTTGTCCGTATGGTTTTTCTCCTGCAGTTTCGGGATAAAAAGACGTTTTCCGATGCTGGGGTGTGCGCTTATCATTCCGTTCTCGGGGGTGTATTTTAAGTTCGCTCTGACAGGAGCGTATTATATCCCGTGCATAGCCATCTCGTTTATCGGGCTTTCGTTGATGATCCGCTTTATCAGATGCACGGATCCCCGAAAAAGGATCCTGCTTCTTGCGGCGTCGGCGCTGCTTGCATATGTGTCATCCCTTATAGGCTTCAGACAGATCGTGATGTTTTATCTTCCTGTTACGATGGGGGCGGTACTGCCTGCTCTGGAGCATAAGTTCAAGGACGGTATGCAGATAAAAGGTTCGCCTTTGTTCTGGGGGCTGGTCGTTACAGGAACTGACCTTATGGCGTCGGCCGCGGGGTGTCTTGTCAATTCCGGACTGCTCATCCGCATTTATCATGTAAAAGACTGGAATGCTCTTTCTTTTACCAGATTTAAGATAGAGTCCGTTATTAATTCGATATGCGGGATCGTATGCAATATCGGCTACTCAGAATCCAAAATGACGATCCGCACGATCATATCGAACGGGTATGCGGTCCTGTTGTTTGCCGTCTGCATATTTTTTATGTGGCACGGATATAAAAAACGTAAAGAGTTTTCGGCAGAGTATCTGTTTTTATATGCGTATTTTTTATGCGCGCTTCTGGTATTCGTATTATTGTATTCGCTTACGAATATGGTGTACTACGATCTGTACAGCCTGCCCATTGCGGTTTTTCTTTTTCCGGTGTTCATAGTCGGAGTTGAAGAAGTATACGGCAGTAAGAATTCCGGAGCATATATGAGGCTAGTCTGGCTTGTACTTATACTGACGGTATCGCTTGGGAATTACAGCACACTGTATAAGACCGACAATACCATACAGCAGCGCGAGATAGTATCATATCTGCTTGAGAATGACTACCATAACGGATACGGCACATTCTGGAATGCAAATGTCCTCACCGAACTGTCAAACGGCGTGATAGATATGTATGAATGGGAAGATGGTAAGATGTTGTATTCCGTTGAAGATGTAGACAGCGTACATAAATGGCTGCAGAAAGTCTCTCACAGTACTGAGACTCCCGAAGGGAAGGTATTTCTCATATATGATGAAAGCAGGCATGAGATATATGACTGTAACTGGAAAGATAACCTTAAAGATGAGGATATCATATATCGCACGGAGGATTTTGTTCTGTACGGATATGAGTCCCATGAAGAGATGCGGAGAATTCTGATGAGTGACGGCGGGAGTGCGGATAATGGATAAAATGTACGGAAATGTCCCCGTTATCATCCACGCAGATGACTACGGCGAGACATACAATACAAGCATGGAGATGTTAAACCTCATGGCGGGGGGGCATCTGGACGGTATAAGCCTGATCACGAATATGCGTGATGCAAAACGGTATTTTGACATGTTTTATAAGGCGATACCTGATATGCCGTATCTGCCGCTTATCAATGTCCATATTAATCTTGTCGAGGGAAGAAGCCTTCTTGTCGAGGGCCCTGAAGACAGCGTATATGATACTCCCTGTCTTGCATGGGACTGGGGAGGTCTGTTTAAGGTTTCGTATCATTTACCTGCCGGGGACAGAAACGGTGAACCCATGAGGCACGGGGCAGTATTTGACAGGCTCGTAAAAGAGATCACACTGCAGCTTAAGACAGGCAAAGCCTTTATTGAGAAAGCTCAGAGCATAGCAGAGGAAAAAGGCGTGCCGTACACTCCGCAGGAAATCAGGATCGATTCCCATCAGCATGCTCATATGATCCCCATCGTCAGAAAGGCCATCGCGCGGGTTATCGAAAATGAGGGGCTTAAAGTCACCTACATCAGAAACTCGCATGAACCCTTGATGCCCTTCCTTAAGGAAAAGAGATGCAGAAGCCTTATAGGATTTATCAAAAACCGGATACTTGCCTTTGAGGCGCCTGCCATGGAGCGCTATATCAAAAGAAATGTCGGCACTCCGAATTATCTGTGCGGCGTTATGATGAGCGGGCATATGGATCTGGCAAGGCTCATGATGGTCCTTCCGGACATCCTTGATAAATGCCGCAAAAAGGGTTGTGGACTGGAGATAAACATACATCCCGCCATGATGCTCGAAACTGAAGCAACCGAAGAGATCCCCATGGATGCTGCAAGGTCTTTCTATATGTCGACTGACAGACACACGGAGGCGCTTACGGTCAGGACCATACGCGCCGCCATGGAGAATACTTTTAATACGGAACAGACGTAGACAAAGCTGCTCCCTTTGACATATCTTACGTAAATCAATACATGAGGATATTAAAATGAGTGAAAAACCCGGATTATTGTTGATCGTTCCAACCCTTCACCAGGGAGGACAGGAACGGGTGGTGATAAGGAGCGCCAGGCTTCTTGCTGACACATTTAAGGTGACCATAGCCGTGTTTGATTCATCGGACATCGGCTATGATACGGAAGGTCTTGATATAGTTGACCTT
>JAEEGL010589590.1_pt1 | contig 22830 bp, 21 predicted proteins | sample 9134231 | NCBI WGS metagenome assembly JAEEGL01 (sample SAMN16246548, study PRJNA631951) | gut metagenome | biome: gut microbiome; feature: rumen; material: fiber-attached | host: Bos | place: Iran: Karaj | collected 2018-10 | reverse complement strand
AGAGTTTTATGAGGAGCAGTTGAAGTTCGACTATGACTTTTCGGAGGTGAAAGGTCAGGAGAATGTGAAACGTGCCTTTGAGGTGGCCGCAGCCGGCGGGCATAACATCATCCTGGTGGGAAGTCCGGGATGTGGAAAGTCCATGATGGCGAAGCGTCTTCCGTCCATCCTGCCTCCCCTCTCTCTGGGTGAAAGTCTGGAGACGACGCAAATCCACAGTGTGGCAGGCAAGCTGAAGAAGGACACGTCGCTCATCAGTCAGCGTCCTTTCCGTGCCCCTCACCACACCATCTCCGATGTGGCGCTGGTGGGAGGCGGAACCACCTTCATGCCTGGTGAAATATGTCTGGCGCATAATGGTGTGCTTTTCCTCGATGAGCTTCCCGAGTTTTCGCGTACAGTGCTGGAAACGTTGCGTCAGCCGCTTGAAGACCGTGTGATTACGGTGTCGCGTGCGAAATACACGTTCACCCTTCCTTGCTCGTTCATGATGGTGGCATCCATGAACCCATGTCCATGCGGCTATCACCATCATCCCACCCATGCCTGTGTGTGCACACCGGCGCAAATCACGCGCTATATGAACAAAATTTCCGGTCCGCTGATGGACCGCATCGATATTCAGGTGGAGGTGGAGAATGTGCCGTTCGAGGATATCGCCAAGGCACCGAAGGGTGAGCCGAGCGAGAGCATACGTGAGCGTGTGGTGCGGGCCCGCAAGATTCAGGAGGAGCGCTTCAAGAGCCATAAGGGCATTCACTGCAACGCGCAGATGACCACCTCGCTTCTTCAGCAATATGCCGTGCTCGACGATGCGAGCATGGAACAGCTTCGCACGGCCATGCGCCGGCTGAACCTCTCTGCCCGTGCCTACGACCGCATTCTGAAGGTGAGCCGCACGATTGCCGACCTGGAGGGAGCAGAACACATCCAGCGCCAGCATGTGGCAGAAGCCATCGGCTACCGAAACCTCGACCGCGACAATTGGTTTGAGTGAGAAGCGGAAATATAACTGTAAAGACATAGGAAAAGAGGAACAAATGCTTGTCACAGGAAAAGGAATATGAGTGAAGGTAAAAAACGTCTTGTTCAGTTTGAACTTCTGCGTGTGGCTGCAATGCTCGGCATATTGATGAACCATGTATTCAACTATGGCCTGCATATCTATGACGATTTCACGCTGGATGTATCATCTTCTGGCAATTTCTTACTGTGGAGTGTGTTGCAAATCATGAAGCTGATTGCCCTTCCAAGCGCGAATTGCTACATCCTCATAACTGGGTTCTTTATGGTGAATAACGCCCAATGGAGGCTCAAAGGAATTTGGAAAGTTTGGAGCACTACATGGTTCTATGCTGTGTCCATTTATCTTCTCGCTGCAGCAATCGGTCTTTGTCCTTTCCATTGGGGCGAACTGCTGAATCATGCTACGCCACTTTACCATAACAATTATTGGTTTGTCACTTCCTACATTGCATTGATGCTTTTGGCACCCTTGCTCTCGTGGGGACTCCAACGGCTTTCCCAGCGCCAATACCAGCTGGCGTTGGCATTGGGATTCGTCCTCTGTTTTCAATTCCTTTTAGGCCGGTATGTCATGGATGGTCAGCAGATTCTGCTTTTTGTATATCTGTTTATGATAGGAGGATATATCCGTAGATATCATGAAGGCTCCCAAAAACGGATGGCATGGATCGTTGTCATCTCGGTGCTCATACTCATGCTGATGTACGGTGTTGCCATCTTTAAAAACATGAACGTGGAAGGACATGATTACTATATTTACGCAATGGAATACCACGGATTGGTGCTTCCTTTATCGGTGACCATATTCCTTTTATTCAAAAACCTGACTATCAAGAGTATGGTTCTAAAAAAGGTGATTTATGCCCTGGCACCGCTTTGTTTCTCGGTCTATATCATACACACGCAATCTGTTGTGGATGAATACTTGTGGAAATATGCATCTGGGATGTTTGCAAATAACCCCTCATTTATGATTCCATTGCTGGCTCTCCTGTTATGTATATCTGTTTTCTTCATCTGCTGTGCCATAGATTACCTTCGTGTTAGGATTGCCGGAATGCTGAAAAAGGCACTTCACTAAAATCCTAAAATTTCATATTGTGTTACATATTTGTGAAATAACTGTGATTTAGGTCGATATTGACACTTTGTTTTTGGTGATTTCTTGTTTATTTATTACTTTTGCAAAATGTAGAATACGACTCGGAATCGTGAGAAGAAGCCGAGGTAGGAGAATTCACTTAGTGCAGAATTATTGATGGAGACGATATGTCTCTATGACTGGAAAGACTATTAACTGCTAAACTGAATATAAACATGAAACTCAAAGTTTGTTTTTCTTTGCTCATGATGCTGTCGTGCTGCGGCATTTGGGCAACCGATTACGGGAGATATTATCAGAACCTGCCTACTCCGCTGACGCAGGTCACACCGTTCACGATCCCATCTAACGAAGTCAGCCTGGCCGAATGCGGCGGTGTGGGCGATGGGGTCACGCTCAACACCGAGGCGTTCAGCAAGGCTATATCAAAGCTGAACAAACAGGGTGGGGGACGACTGGTCGTGCCCGACGGGGTGTGGCTCACCGGACCGATTGCCTTGAAAGACAATATTGAGATTCATGTGCAGAAGAACGCCATCATCTGCTTCTCGCCCGACAAAAGACTATATGTGGATGAGGAAGGCGGTTCAAGCCGTGTGCGTCCGTGTATCCGTGCCTCCAAACGTACGAACATCGCAATCACTGGGCAGGGCATCATTGATGGCAATGGCGGACAGTGGCGTCCTGTGAAGCGCAGCAAGCAGAGCGATGTGGAATGGAAGCAATACCTGGATACTGGAGGTCAGGTCACTGAGGACGGCAGCCTGTGGTACCCTTGGAAGATGAAGAATGGCTATGCCGATATTGCCTCAAGTCCGAAAGACCAGGAGAGCATGCGTGCCGACCTCATCCGTTTCACCGACTGTGAGAACGTCCTGATTGAGGGCGTGACGGTGCAGAACTCCCCTCGTTTCCATGTCCACCCTTGCAACTGCAAGAACGTGGTGGTGGATGGGGTGACCGTACGCTGTCCGTGGAACGCACAGAACGGTGATGCCATCGACTTCAGCGACGTGAATGTGGGGCTGATTGTGAACTGCGTGGTGGATGCCGGCGACGACGGAATCTGCATGAAGAGCAGCGCTGTGAAGCCAAAATCTCCTGCCAACGGCTGTGAGGACATCCTTATTCAGGACAACACGGTGTTTCATGCCCACGGCGGCTTCGTGCTCGGCAGCAACACGGTGAGTGGAATCCGCAAGGTGGTGGTGCGCCACAACCGCTTCTCTGGCACGGACACTGGTCTGCGTTTCAAGAGTGGCATCGGACGTGGTGGAAAGACGGAGAAGCTGTTCATTTCCGACATCGTGATGAACGACATCAAGGATGAAGCCATCATCTTCCAGTGCGATTATGTGGACCGCCCGGCTGGCAAGGATGCCAAACCGGCGCCTGTGGCTGACAAGGACCTTAAGAACGTGCCTGAGTTCCAAGATATCCATATCAACAATGTGGTGTGCCGTGGCTGTAAGACGGGAATCAGTGCCAGCGGTATCAGTGGGTTGCAGTGTGTGCGCGACATCACAATTACGGATTGCACGATTGCCTACAACAAGACTGCGGAACAGATTGACCCGAATACCGCCAATCTCAATTGCACCAACGTGAAGCTGGTGGCCAACCGCAAGGACGGACAGGTGACGGAAGTGGGGAAATAATCACTTGGCATATAACAGGCTTGATATACCCTTGAAAAAATTTTCAGCGATCTTTTACAATAAACTTGCCGATATCGGCAAGAAATACTATCTTTGTATGCAAAAACATAGTTTATATTTGCCGATAGCCGAAAATGGAATATATTTCAGTCAGTCAGTTTGCTGAAAAGTTCGGAATCTCAGAACGAACGGCTCGCCATTATTGTGCGGGTGGAAAAATAGAGGGTGTGTTTTTGACGGGTAAGACGTGGAACATTCCCTGTGATGCCGTCTTGCCTGTGCACAAGTCTTCAAAGTTAAGGATCTCTCCCTTATTGGCAGTTTTGAGAGAACAGAAAGCTTGTCGGCTCAAAGGAGGCATTTATCATCGCACTCAGATTGACATGACTTATAATTCAAATCATATTGAGGGCAGCCGGCTTACTCATGAGCAGACACGCTATATATATGATACGAATACAATCGGCATTATAAATACGGTGGTCAATGTGGATGATGTGATTGAGACGGTCAATCATTTCCGTTGTATCGATTTTGTCATCGATCATGCGGAAGAGAAACTGACAGAAACCATGGTAAAACAGCTTCACTTTTTGTTGAAGACTGGAACATCTGACAGCCGTAAAGATTGGTTCGCTGTCGGTGATTATAAGCGACTGCCCAATGAAGTTGGCGGCCAGCAGACTGTGTTTCCGGAAGATGTCCGTAGGGAGATGAAGGCTTTACTTCATTATTATAATTTGAAGAAGCATCATTCTTTCGAGGATATCTTGGATTTTCATGTCCAGTTTGAGTCGATCCATCCTTTTCAAGATGGTAACGGAAGAATCGGGAGGCTTGTCATGTTCAAAGAGTGTCTTGCCGCTGATCATATTCCTTTTATCATTACTGATGATTTGAAGTTGTTTTATTATCGTGGACTCCGTGAATGGGGACACGTGAAGGAATATCTGGTTGATACTTGCCTGACGGCTCAGGATAATTATAAGGCTTTGTTGGATTACTTTAAGGTGGGTTGTAAATGATGTCTTGCAAACATGAAATAGTTGTATTGCATCTGAAAACTGCTCAAACGGCGATAAAATTTCCCTGTTTGAGCAGTTTTCAGTTGATAAATTTGCTGAAATTGCCTCTTTTTTGTTATCTTTACGTCAGTTTTAAGGGTGGTTCTATATTTTGAACTTATTTCGTCCTGATGAATGATTTGGATTTAATCTTGAATCCTCAAACTGATGCTTATGAAAACAAACAGAACTGAGATTGCTATATTTACACTGACTTCTGAGTTGCACGACCAGCAGGCTGTCGCCCAAGCTACTCATGATTTTCTTGTAGATATTTTTCCTTCTGCAGATGATTATGTGCTGAAAGGGAGCGATTATGCTGAATATGGTGCCTTCCCGCTGAACATCATCTATGTCAGGACTGGCGGCACGGAAGGAATCTTCAGCCGCTTGCTGTCGGAATTGCAAGTGCGCTCATCTCAGCCCTTCTATCTGCTCACTTCGGGCAAGAGCAACTCTCTTGCGGCTTCCATGGAAATTCTTTCTTATTTGCGTCAGAGAGGGCTGAAAGGAGAGATAATCCATGGCAGTGCCGAGTATATCAGTCTGCGGATCTGTATGCTTCTGAAGGTGGAGAAGGCGGTCTGCTGTCTGCGTGGAAAACGCCTTGGTGTGATTGGAGAGCCTTCCGACTGGTTGATTTCAAGTGGGGTGGACGATGGCTGTGTCCAGCAGAAGCTTGGAGCCACCTTGGTGCATATTCCGATGAAGGAGTTGATTGATGCCGTTGGTGAAGCAGGGAAGGGATGCCTGGAGGGTATCAACTGTCCGGACTGCTTGAAAACAGCCCTGCCAGGTGCCAGCCGCATCTACCATGCGTTGAAATCCCTTGTTGGCCGTCATGCCTTGCTGGGGTTCACTCTCCGCTGTTTTGACTTGCTGACAGCTGTTCACAACACGGGCTGCCTGGCTTTGGCCCGGCTCAATTCCGAAAGGATTGTGGCGGGATGCGAAGGCGACGTGCCGGCACTCATCTCCATGGTCATCGCTGCCTCGCTTACAGGAATGTCGGGTTTCCAGTCGAATCCTTCTACGATCAACCCTGAGAGTGGTGAGCTGCTCTTTGCGCATTGCACCATTCCGTTCAGCATGTTGGATGGCTATGAGCTTGACACCCATTTTGAGTCGGGTATCGGCATCGGGGTGAGCGGCAGGGTGAATCCGGGTCCTGTCACGGTGTTCAAGGTGTCGGCCGACCTCTCCCGTTGTTTTGTGGAAGAAGGTACCCTCATCGGCTGTGAGCATAAAGCCGACTTATGCCGCACGCAGATGCGAATCCAGCTTCATGATGCAGCCCAGGCCAACTATTTCCTCACCAATCCGATCGGCAACCACCACATCATCCTGAAAGGTCACCACAAAGCCCTCCTCACTGCGTTTATGAACCGGATTTCTTGAACGGATATAGTTGCTGCCCAGTTCGGAAAGCACTGAATTCCGACCCCAATTATTGCCAATCTCCATCAAAACATCTCCTTAAGTGGATTCTTTATTCCCTTAAGTTCTAAAAATCCGTCACTTTTCTTTGCGGTTTCTAAAATTATCCTTAACTTTGCATCCGCAATTCATCATTGCGCATGCCCAGATGGCGGAATTGGTAGACGCGTTGGTCTCAAACACCAATGCCGCAAGGCGTGCCGGTTCGATCCCGGCTCTGGGTACTGAGGCGGGGAAAGACGAAAATCTTTCCCCATCAACTTTTTTTGGCTCTCGTAACTCGTTGGTTTGTTGATAGATAAGGTCGAGCACTTTATTGTAGCCATTGGTTCGATAATTATTTCCGTCAAATACGATTTTTTCAGGAAATATCGAACCAAGTAACTTGATTTTTACCGCTACGGGAGCATCCCGAAAGAACCCTTCCATATTGTCTAACAGCGAGATAGAGTAACTTAACTTTGGTTCGATATTGGCACGGTTCGGGTTCTTCATTACTTCAATCTGCTGCTTGAGGTCGCTTATCTGTTTTTCGTAACGTTGGGATATACGATTGTAATTTGCATCTGATATTGTTCCGCTCAATAGTTTATCGTCAAGCGTATTTAGCATATCTTCAACACGTCTAACCTCCTTCTTTAAGTCCTCAACCTTATTCCTTGTTTCTCTGCCTTGCTCGTTCCGAACGTCTGTCAGCACCTCTTTGTAAAGACGCAAGACTTCTTCATTAGGAGTGAGACATGAAACATAGCGAACAAAACCTTCGTTTACTTCATCTGCAGGTTTACGGAGGTGTTTCCCGTCGTGACAGCAATGATAATAAGCGTATTTGCCCCCGTTACCTTTACTTTCGCTCCCTGTCAGTGCATGACCGCAAATTGGGCATACAAGATACTTTCTTAAAAATAAATCGGGATTAATTGCCTTAGTAAGTTTTGGAGTGTTTTTCCTCTTGCCATCTAAAATATCTTGAACACGATAAAACACTTCTTCAGTTACTATTGCTTCGTGCAATCCATCAACAATCTGTTCCGGGTCATCACGATATGCAGGAACTTTGATTTTTCCGATATAAAAAGGATTTCTCAGCATATCAAGGAATGAACTTTCTGCAATATTAGGGCAAAGCCTTCTTCGTATACTGCAAGGTGCTTCTATACCCTTAGCAACCTCATTAAATATCTTAGTTATTAAAGGGGCAATTTCATTGTCAATGACTACATAAGTTTCGTGTTTTGATACTCGACAATTCTTATACCCCCTTGGGGCTTTGTTTGTACACTTTCCTTTTAGCTGTGAGCCATGAATGCCATCCTTAGTACGTTTACTTATCTTCTCATCTTCGGTATGAGCAACACCACAGTAAATAGACAACATAGTAGACCACTCTGTCGCTGTAAAGTCAATTGGATTTTCAATAGCGTTTATTTCTATACCTAACTCATCATAGAATTTACGTTTATAGGCAAAAGCGAACTCAACGTTTCTTGAATATCTGTCCCACCGTAAGAATAGAATTTTTTCAATCTCTCGTCTATGCTTTTTGCAATAGTCATACATCCTTGACATTTCGGGCCTTCTCATGTCGAAATGTTTTGCAGAGAAATCCTCCTTATAAACATCTACAATATTGTAATCATTGCTGGTACAATATCTTCTCAAATACAACTCCTGCATATCCAATGAGCAACCATCTGCTTGTTCATCCGTGCTAACCCTACAATATAATATTACATTTTTCATATTCTCTTTTCTTTTTATTTATTATTGCTTTTTCTTTTTCACTCTCTATCTGCAATTCTGCCATTCTGTATAAGAACTCTCTAATTTCCTTTATTTCGCTATCTGTGTATTTGCGTTTTTCGCTGTTTAGTATTTTCTTGCATAGTTCCAATGTTACCATTAAACAATACCATAACCCTCTTATTTCGTTGCTTGATGTCTCTTGCTGAACCACCCATTACAAGTGAACAAGTCTTTTGTACGACAAGGGCGCAACCGCTTAAAGCCCCTCTTAAATCATTAATTTCTATGTCATATCCTTCTGTCATTTATCTCTTTATTATCAATCTGTTATCCTCTGATATTTGCAAACCTAATGCAAATCTGCCAACTAACCAATAAGAAAAGGCAACTTTTTAACAAAGTGCCTTAACTTTACGTAATGTATTAATGGAAGTGCCCGTGATTTTAGCAACATTGCGGAGACTCAAGCCTTTTCTGAGCAAGCGACTTTCTTCTTTATATTCTTCCCTCATGGCCTCATCAGACTTACGAAAACCAACCTTTCGACCAACCACACCGCCATTGTTTCTGAAGTTGTGGTAACCGCTTTCCATACGGCTACGGATGAGGCTGCGCTCCATGCTGTTGAACTGGGCCAACATGCCAATTACAAGTTGAGCGATAGGGTTTACCTTCTCATCTGCCTGCAGGGTTTCAAGCCCATTCTGATGTATATATAAAGATATGTGCAACTCATTCAACCTATCTACTATATTAATGAAGTCTGCCACCCTACGACTTAAACGGCTACACTCATAGATAAGCACCTTGTCTATATGGTTAGCCTCGACAAATGAAAGTAACTCTGTCAGTGCTTCACGCTCTGCCACCTTCTTTGCACCGGAGATTTTCTCGGCAAACTCCTTAACCACGTTATAACCCATACGACTTGCATAGTTTCGGAGGTCGTTCAACTGACGTTCGTAGTCTTGGCCGTTAGTTGATACTCTTGCGTAGATTACTGCTGTTATATTCTTCTTTTCCATTTCTTGATACATTAAGTTAATTTTTCAAGTGCAAATATACAACAAAAATCAATGCCAACCAAATTATTTTGATATTTCCTGTCAATTTTCTTCAAAATAATTGATATTTCAAGTTATTTTTATATCTTTGCACCCAAAACAAAAAATTATATGGAAAATAACTTGAGTCTTTCGGTACGAATGCTTTGCCGTAAGCAAGGCATAACCATGCGGCAATTGGCTGAGAAAATGCAGATAGCGCCGGAGAGTTTAAGTCGTGCAATTAATGGCAACCCCCAACTCTCCACAATTCAAGCAATAGCCAAGAATCTAAATGTGGAGGTTGCAGATTTATTCAATAATTCTCTGGATCAAAGCGACCTAACGGCCATTGTCGTGTTTCGAGGGAAAACCCTTGTGACGGACAATATAAACTCACTTATTGACTTTGCAAATGAGATAAGAATCACACTCAAAAATGAGGAAATAACAGAACATGATATTAACGAAAAATATCATTCAAAGTAAAAGACCGACTATTGCTAATCGGCCTTTCTCAAAATTCATTGATAAGTCTTAACTCTACGTTTAGTTCCAAGGATAAACATCTTCCATTGCAAGATTTGCACCAAAAATATATCCATTTCTTCCTTGGTAGCTGATTGACTTTTCAGAAGGTACGAATACATATCCCATTAGGCCACTTTGCCAAAATATACCAATATATCGTCTTCCTGAATCACTATATCTTCGTTCTTCAATGGTATAATCACATACTTGAGGCTCACCCCAATCACCTTCAGAGGGATTTACCTCATAATAATATAGGGATAGTCGTTTAATACAGAGAAATTGCTGTTGATTGACGAGGGTATGCTTTTAGAGGTTGCCCTCGTCTGCCTTTTTTGAGATTTTTGTCGTTACTTGGGTTGATTATTATGTTGCCGAGACACAGTTAACCCTTGCATTCGGGATATTTTGTAAAGATATGCGGTTAGGCAGCCTGGCAGAGTTCCGCTTTCTCGATTCTCCTTGCCAATTGTACTGCGTTAGCCGTGTGGATGCCAAAGAAGATGATCAGGATTTCCGTCTTCTTGATTCGGCCATTTATTCGTTTGAGGCCATAATGTTCCTTCTGAGTACCGAAGGATCCTTCCATTGCAGTGGCACGCACACGGGCAAGTTCCTTTTTGATAGTACTGACGGATGTTGTGTTTTCTCTCTTTTTGCCTTTCTGCGAAAATGATGTCTCAATGCCTCGCTCGCTACAAAAGGAGCGGTTCTCATTGCCGGAGTAGCTGCAGTCACCACCGAGTTTGGTGATTTTCTCTCCGAAGAGCTTTTCGGCCAGTTTCACACAGTGTACAAGGCGGGTACCCTCGTTGAATGCGTTGAAAGAAAGTTTTTCGATGAACGATATGCCATCAACCTGGATGTTGTTGCATTTGGCCCCGAACTCCACCTTTTTTATCTCCTTGCCTCTGACGATTGGACGCACGTATGGCTTGTTGACGCTCACGATACGATTGGGGATGCTTTCTCTGGCATTGCCACTCTCATGATGGTTTCGCTGCTGACGGTATATCTTCGTTATCGTCTCTATTTCTGCGAGTTGCTTGTCCGGGAAGAGTCCGGCGCAAGGATTCTCCCTGTCGAGTCTTCTCAGTTCTGCAAGTATCTTTCCCAGTAACTCCAACAAGCGACGAATGATCTTGCGTGTCCGTTTCTGAGTGTGACGGCGTTGCTTCACATAGGCCATGTTGTCACGGGACACATCAAGGTACTTCGTCCTCATACGATGGATGCCAAGTTCACGGCTTGCCCCACACATCATCGGATACACCTTTTCTATGCATTCCCACAGCAGTTTTGCATCAGTCGGGTAACGCATGGCACTTTCGTAGCAGGTGGCATCTGTGTAGAGGGTGTCGAGATTCTTCATGTACGGCTTCCATGCTTCAGCCAATGCTTCCTGCTGATTCTGTATCCTGAGGCGACCGGAGAGTTCCAGGGCAATGTCATCAATGAGCTTGTAGCTGGTCAGGGGATTCCTCGAGTTGATTCGGATGCCGCAGAATATCTGATAGTGGATGTTTGCATTGAGCTGCTCCATGAGTTTGGGGGCAGACAATCCTGTGTATGACTTGAGGAACATGAGCGCCACCTTGCCTTCCGGACTGAAATAGGACTTGCGACCGGCTTTCTTACGTGGATGCGCATCTGTCAGACCGAATCTGACTGCCATTTCGTGCAACGGAAGAAGAGCGTGAATGCGCCCGAGTTCGCTCGTTTTGAACGAAACTTCATAATCTTTGTATAAATCGAACTCTGTGAACGCAAAACTTGGTGTTATTTCAGAAATTTGTTGTACCTTTGCCATGACGATTATTTTTCGTTTCCCCCAAAACAGGCCGTGCAAAGCAGTTTGGGGGATTTTTTGTTCTCTTATGTAAAGATACAAATAATATATGACACTGGCAATCAAATCATTATATTTCTTCTGAATATTTGATGACAATCCCTAATATAATTTATCATTTTGGAATACCAACTTACACCAAACCTTGAACGTATCTTCCTCATCTATCCATGAAGTATGTGTCCATATAGTACCATTCAGATTTGATTTCACTTCTTCTATATCGTTCCATTTACTATTATTGGAGTTACCATTGAAGTTGCACGATGCAAGGCTTAGTGTAATTGTAAGAAGTATTCCTGCAAGCGTCATAGTCTGTTTCATAGTTCGCCTCCTTACTCTGATTGAAATAATTTCTCATCTTCCTCGTTTTCTTTGTTAAGCAAGTCTGCCTGTGCTTTGGCTTCTTCCTCATTTGCAAAGTGAACACCCTCGTTAGGAACGAATTTCCATTCTTTTCTTATAATGTCAAACTGCTTTTTTGCTACACACCAAAAACATGGTTTGAGTTCTGACGGTATTGCCTTGTACATTTTTTCCATAACGCAATAAGTTTTTAAGCATCTGTGACCCTGCGATGCTGGTTGTTATTACGTTTGGAAGACATATAAGAAAAGCGGAGTCACCATTTGCCTAAACTGCCATGTGGGGCTTGGACTCCCTGAAACTACAGAATAGGAAAGATTACTCCGCTTGGCAGTTATACCGTTAGATACGATAAACACACCAAGAGAGCATTTCCCACTTTCTGAAAGTTTCATAGGCTTAAAGCCCACAAGTGAAGTGTCCAAGTTCACATGTACAGAAAAGCGAAAATGCGCTATCTAATATGTCTGTCAAGTGCCTGTTAAGGCAATATGACGTTGCAAAGATATCAAAAACTTTTGAAAAAACGCTCAAGTGCCTGGGACAAACTTGACTTTTTGGTACTATTTTCTTGTTTCATGCCTTTTTAATTAGACTCAAGATAACTTTTTATATTACACTGACACACTTTCCCCTTGTATCAAGAGCATTCCAAAAGATTAAAATGATACGACTCAAGTAATGATACATTTCTTACGAAACAAGTTCACGTATATCTATTTGGTGACTGGTAGCAGTCTGCCTATTGAAATAATCTCTGTAAGGTTGCATTTTCCTTTTTATAACCGTTCCTTTAGGAGTTAAAGACCTTATCTTTGCCTCCAACTCTGCGAGGTCGTTGTGATTGTCTGCGAGAATGAGACTATTTACATAGTCCTTAAAGTCTGTGTGCCGTCTTGAGTCTGAGCATTTTTTAAGAGCCTCATCAATAACAAATAGAATAGGATTGGCAGTTGAATTTAAGACCTTGATGAGGCTGTTATCGCTTATCTTCAGCAACCTTTTGACTTGTACCATTGTCCCGATATTTAACTCAAAACGTACTTTGTCTTGGAAATAGCTAAGTAACCTTTGTGACTGGTGCAATGACTGCAAAAAAGATAAATTAGTCTGTTGTTTCAGTTCCTTGCCTTTGTCATATATACAAATACGTTTCTTATATCTATCTGTCGTAACCTTATTGCGTAAGCATATGCCATTGGGATATTTCTCTACCTCCCACTTATCATAATTGGATAGGTTCTGTTTGGTCTGTGAAATAATATCCTTAATCTGTGTGGAAGGAATATCTTTCGTAATATCACATTTCGCAACGATGGCCGATTGAAGTAGTCTTTCTGTGTCTATCTCGCAAATGCGTAATCGGTTTATCTGCTCAATGCAGTAGCGGATGTTATCTCGGTTGATTAGTTCGGGGTATCTGTCTGAAAGAATCTTTCCCGTAAACTCAATAACACTCTCGTTATGTATGAAATCTTTTCGTATCAGCAAGTAAAAAGGTGTTTCTTGATGATATTTATAAGATGTAAGTTGTCCATCCCTTACAATGGTTTGGAAATCTCGCTCGCTGATGTTCTCCACAACATCTAACGGGCAAATAAGTTTCATTCTGTCGAGTTTTATCATTCTGTTTCATAATCTTTATTCCTTTATTATTACCTTGCTTTTTTGCAAGTTTTGTTACCTTGACAAGTGGTAACATATCATAATTATAATGGGGTCTATGGAAAAGTCAAATTTAATTCTTGAAAAATTTTAAGAGAAACACACAGGACACCGTATTTATAAGGCATTTTGAGTACAATTTAAAAATGAGAGAGCGGATACGCAAACAACTCAAAACACCCCCTACCTTGGAGAAGGGAGGATGGATGATTTGGAAAAAAGGTGCTGAAAGGCTTATGTCCGAAAGACTTTACAATCTTTTAGCAATATTTGGAGGTAATATCGGTTTTGTCGGGTCGGGTATCCAATGCCTTAGTTCCCAAAGTTTATCTAAATCCTCTAAAAATTGGTTCGAGAAAAGAACGTCAGGGGGTACAGGAATAGGCTCTTAATCATCTGATTATCAGCCTATTTTTATTTTTAAAAAAAGCAACAAAAAAGCAACTTTTTGTTATTTTGCTACCCTGTATTGCCAAGTGGAGATTGCAAAAAGGGGCAAGTGTATCACTATACCCGCACCCCGAAAAGAGCAATTCCCAAATATAATATGGCTGTATGCAAATATCATTCTCCAAACCACATAGCCAAATATGGTGGCTGCTCTTTTCTATTTATACTACGGGGCCAACAGGTATATAGTTCCCCAATTTAATCAATCTCCTGCTTGTTGTGTTTCTGATAACTCTATCACCTGAAAATAATCCCAAATGCAAGGAATGTCCTTTGAAAGAAAGTTTAGAAAACGCTCTATCTCGTCTGGATTTTTGCATGGGACATTGAACCCCTGTTCGTACATATATTCGTTCAACTTACCTTGAACATACATCGTCTGCATTTGATTTAAGTGGTTTTTTTGCTCTCTGTGGTCTTTCATCATGACCCACAAACATATTTCTGTCACGTTGAATATAACCAATCGTTTTCCTGTTTGGGGTTGTTGAGTGTATTTTGCATATCCTCCCACGTCAAGTTTAATACGCCTTGTATCAATGTCCTCATCAAATACTTTCTTTCTCAGTCTCTCTCGTAAGGGATGCCCATTACCAAAGAACAATTTAGTCAGTAAATGGGAGGTCTTGTGAATACTGTGTTCTAATGGAAGTTCTTTGATATGAGAATCAAAGACGCATCTTTTCATCCTTATAATCTTCTTCATACTTTCAGTATGCTTTAACAGTTATATAATCGTCTATAATTGGTAGTCGCTCACTGATCCACGTTAAAAACGTAATCATTTCCTCTTTGGTGCTTGGAGATGTTGTATTCAGTCCTTGCTCTCTGAAATAGGCTTCCATTACTGCCATCATTCCCTCGTAGTTGTTTATATCTTGTGCCATCCACAAATCTTTCCTGTCTATATACAGGCGAAGGCTTATAACATCCTTTGCCTTGTTCTGCTCTGCTATTAAAACTATACGAATGTTAGGGACAAGATGAAACTGATTCAGCAACCTGTGAAATAGCACTCCGTCTTTATTCAAAAACTTCTTTGTCAATGCGTATGACAAAGGATTTATGTCTTCATCAGTTTGCAGATGGTCGCTATCGTAGTTGTCTTGAATGCATTTTATTATGACAATTCTTGTGTTCATACTTCTGTAATCGGGTATGATACTGCAACCACCTTCGTCCTTTTGCCAACTGCATTCCGATTGGTTATTTATGTTCCACATACTGACAGCAAACTCGTAGTTGTCAGCATAACGTGGGCTTCTGCATGGCTCTTTCATAAAGGCAAGCAACAACTCCCCGAAGTCATATATGAACGTGTGAGTTTCCTTATTTTGGTGCTTACAGTAGTCGTTTGACAGTAAACAAATGGCCGTGTCAACATCGGTGTATATGTCTCTGACGTGGAAGTGTGGTATTTGGCACTCGTCATCTGTCCTTACATACACCTCATATTCCTTTGCTCTGCCAAAAAAGCCAATACGGGCAATATCTCTACGTTCTCGCTGTTCCATGTCGAATTTTTCGGTTATGTTGCTATTGGTCTTCATCATTTCTCTTCCTTTCATTACTGACGAACTGTTCTATTAAATTGAAAGTGATGTCCCTTTCATCGGGAAATGTCTCAAGGACTTTGTTGAACTTGAAACAACCGATCTCGATTTCCAACTCTCTAATACGCTTGGTTAGAGGCATGAGTTTCTTTTGGTACGTTATGTTATCCAATCGCCCACTTTTAAATTCTGCTTTCAACCCTCGTTTTTGCTCTTTCAGCTGCTCGATTTCCATATTGGCACTTGTTTCCAAGATTTCAAATTCGGCATAGTACTTAAGGATTTTTTCTTTATTATATCTTATCAGAGCGTCTTTGTACTTATTGTACCACATATCACGCTCCTCTTTGATTTGCTCAACACGCCTGTTGGAAACTTCTATCTCATGGGTCATGTACTGCATTTCTATTGAGTGAGCATAACCTGTGTTGCCGTCATCCTCTTGGCTTAATATATTAAGCACTTCTTGTAGCGTGTATGCTTGATAGAGTTGCTTTGCCTCAGTATAACGGTTATTGAGGCGTGTAAATGGCCCCCAATGCGCATTAAATGGAGACAAAGAAACAATTTCTATTTTACCATCTTCACGCACAGCTGCACATTTGTTAGCACCACTCAAAGGACTGCCTGCAAGATGATAGACAAGACTTTTCCGTCCCTTACGGTCTGTTCTCATCGCTCCTTCTACTATCGACCACCATTCAAGATAGATGCCCAACGTGGGATTTCTAAAACCTGAGATTCCTGTGTAAGCCAAACCACTCTGAATAGGTATGCGACACAAAAATATACGGCTGTCACTCATAATGCGTTCCTTGTGCGACAAAAGGTAGAAAGCATTTTTGATAAAAAGTTCCTTTTGTTCCTCTGTATCTTTCGATTTTGGAGACACCGGTTGCGGCTTCTTCGCTCCAACGCTCAGAAATTGTCCTGTCGTGTCTAATTCTAAATGGTCTTCGTCTATTTTGTCTGGTGCTTGTGCTGCAAGTGGATAGCAATCAAGCATACGACCATCCCAAAGAATGATTTTGTTGTTAGGAAACACTTCTCGTTCCCTCTTTTCAAATTCTGCAAAAATACCCATATTCAATTATTTTCAAAGGTTAATAATTCTCCTAAAATGTAGATATTTGAACGTCTGAGGAGGTCATAATCAATCTGTGGTTCTATGCCCTCTCGGATGCTGTCACGGCATAACATAAGGATTTTGCCCATGTTATTTTGCCCTTTCCACACTCCTATATCGTTGATTTTATTTGTCTCGACATTGATAAGGAGCTTCAAGTCCTTTCGCTTCATGTCCTTGTGATGGTGCATGAGAACAGTCTTAAAGTTCAGCCGCTTGTTGGCCAACTCCCAATTCCTGCACCCCCAAATCTCGGCACTTGACCACTTGTCTGTAGTGGTATCCTCGACCAAGATGGCATCGCCCGTGCTGAGTAGCAACTGACGGAAGTCAGTATTACCTTTGCATTTCTGCCACACGCAGAAGAGCATCCATTGAAGCCGGAATGTAGGGAAATCCTCCCTCACCTGCTTGCGGAATATCGCTTCTCCATACCGATTGCAGGCATAGCCGCTGGCCATTTGCATGAGGAAATCCTGTATCATTCGATGCTCTTCGGTGTTGTCTGACCATTCGCCGCACAAATACAGACACTCGCTGCTTGTGAAACGGTGGCCGCTAGACTCAAATGGGAATCCCCCTGCCATATTTGAGAGGCGAAGGTTAATGCCATTCACGATGTCGTCCACATTTCTGAACGACCACACCTGTGAAGAGGCCTTATAGACCTCCTCACGACCTAAAACAATGTTGCTCATGCTGCTGTGAAGTATTGATTAAAAGTGAGTTCTTTGCCTAAAATGTGGATGCGCTTACTGCTAAGTAAGGCATAGTCGATGCCTGGATCACTGCCGTTTTCAAGTGCCTCCCTGCAGGCCATGAGTATCTTGCCCATGAGGTTCTGCCCCACGAACTGACCCACGGCAGCCCACTCGCCAAGGCGCATCCTGTCCAGCTCACGCTTGATTGCCGCCTTGCACTTGCCCTGTGCCTTCAAATCCTTACGCAAAGCATTCAAACGCTTCTTCAACTCGTCATTACGGGTGCCCCACAGCGTAGCGGTGCATCCTCTTTGAAAAGTGCTGTCTTCGATGATGACGGCATTCTTCGGAAATGCCGACAGCAAACTGCGGAACTCCTCGTTTCCAAGGCACTTCTGCCACACGACATACCTCATCCACTCCACGTTGAACGACTCCCAATCATCCCGCTTCTCGCTATCGTGGGACTTGCGGATGGATTTCTTGGCGGCATATCCATTGTCACACGCCGCAAGCTGACGTTGGATGGCAAGGTGTGCGTCCGTACCGTCAGAGAAAGCCCCCGCGATATAAGCGCATTCGCTGTTATTGAAGTGAATACCCTGTAAGTCAAATCCATAACCGCGCACCATGTTGCCCAGTGACAACGACAGGCCATGCCTCACGTCATAACCATGACGAAAGGCAAAACAATTCAGCGTAGAAGCATCATATGCCTCTACGTCACTAAAAGACGAAATGTTACTCAGAATTTTCATAATTCTTATTTTAATTAGATGAATACTAAATACTTAACTCACTAATTCGCATCTATTTTCCCACCGTGGCCATTATGAAGGCTCGGTTGGAGCGGTACTTAAACCGTCTCTTGATGCTTCAAAAATCTCAAAGAACTCAGTGGAAATACCCCTCCAAAGGGGCGCTCATCTCCTCTTCTCACAGGGCTGATGAGGTTTCTCATCCGTCACATAGACAACGCTCCTGTGATTTTAGCGAATACAAAACTAAGAAAAACTTTTGACATAGCCAAATAATCGACCTTAATTAATGTTAAGGGAAGCAATCTTACGATATCATCAGTAAATGGTTTGCAAAATCAGTCGAATAGGAATTTCATCAATCCCTTGTACTTAGGAGCTTTTTCTGTTCTCGGAAAGGATGTGGCATCATACTTTTTAGCAACGTTCAATCCATATTTTTCGTTTAACTCATGGGCTATCTTCATAAATTCCTTTCCGTGGTCTTTATTATCCTTTATGCCGTTCCATGCAATATAATAGTGAATAAGTTCGTGTACCATAAGATTGCGGAACACATCCTCGGGAAAGTCATAGCAATCAGAGAAGATAATCTCCTGCCACTTAATAGGATGTTTCCCTTTTTTGTTCTTGTTGAACTCAAATCTTGCCAAAGTATTCAGCTTGTTCATAAGCCCATATTTGGGCGTGGGAAGTGAACCATTAAAATACATCTTATTGCATTCACTGAACATTCTTGGCATGGTGCTATAGTTCGCTATCATATAAAATTCATAAATCTTTATATTTTGGTTCTACGTTACTAATAAAAGATGTTATCTCATGTAAGGTGAGAGGGTGTGTAAACAATCCCTATATATCCAGTCTCTATGTTTGGAGTAATATATGTGGAAACGAACCCCTTCCTATCTTTACGCTGCATTGCTTCCATAAGAACTTTCAGGCTAGCACCATTTTCTCCTATTGTAGATAACAATGTTCTCAACTGTTTCAACTTAGCATCCTCTCGCTTGGAGGTTGAGGGGGTTGTGGGGGTTTTATCTTGTGGGGTTGTGGGGGTTGTATGGTTGTATGCTTGTATGGCTGTCCTTCTAAACGTAACCCAAACAAAAGATGCATTCTGATTGTAATCTGGCTCAGGAAGGTTAGCCTCTCGACAAATGAAAGTAATTCTGTCAATGCCTCACGCTCTGCCACCTTTTTGCGCCGGAGAATTTAAGCAGAGCCATTAACGGAAATCCCCAACTTAGTACCATTCAGAGTATAGCACAAAATCTTAATGTGGAGGTTTCTTCCCTATTCCAAAATCAGCTGACAAAAACCGACCTAACGGCCATTGTCGTGTTTCGGGGAAAAAACCTTGTGACAGACAATATAAACTCACTTATAGACTTTGCCTCCGAAATAAAACTATCGTTGCAAAGTGGAAAAAACAGAATACGACATTAACGAAAAATATCATTCAAAGTAAAGGCCGACTATTGCTAATCGGTCTTTTCGCATGTTAATAGTTCTTATTTCCCTATTTTATGAAGTGCGATTGCAGCATCTTGAAAACCCTCTTGGGCTAACTCTTGCAGCATCCGTACAGCCTTGTTTTCATCTTGAGGAAATCCTTCACCATTATAATAAGCTACGGCTAAATTGTATCTTGCATACCAGTCCCCTTGCTCTGCAGCTTTTATAAGCCATTCATTTGCTGTTGCAAGGTTTGGTTCTACTCCAATTCCCAATATGTAGCATTTGAACATTTCATATTGGGCATGAGGTGAGTTTTTGTCTGCTGCTTTTCTGTACCACTTTACCGCTTCTGTAGGATTAGGGTTTGTGCCTATTCCCTTTTTGTAGTAATCTCCAAGAAACCATTGAGCATCAATTAAGTCTTGCTCTGCTGCTTTCTTTGTCCACTTGAAAGCCTCGCTATAGTTCTGTGCAATACCAATACCTTTCTCATAGCAAAAGCCTATATTCTGTTGAGCCATTGCATTCCCTTGCTCAGCTGCTTTATATAACCATTTAAATCCTTCTTGCGGATGGGATTCCAATAGCCATACACCTAAGGCCAATTGAGCTTCTACATATCCGTTTTCTGCGGATTTAAATATTAATTCAACCGCTTTATCATAATTCTTTTCAACACCAATTCCATTTTTATAACAACGAGATAACTTAAACATGGCTTCTGCATTACCTTTTTCAGCAAGTTCTACAAGTTGTTCGCTATACACTACTGGAACGTCCTTTTTCGGAGTTTTTAATAGATATCCACCCTTAGTTATTCTAAAGGAATAATCATCATTCTGAATGTCGTTTTGCATAGATAGGTCTTCTGTTTGTTGCGTCACGCCACTATTTGCCAACGTAAAGTTGAAATGCTCTCCTTTGTAATTGATGAACTCACCAGCGAATTTATCACCAGTCAACTTTCCATCAAAATGGCCAGTGGAACGTCCTTCTTCGGTGGTTTCATTCAGTTCGATATGGTTATTATTGATGGTGCCTTTTAACAGCAACTTTGAAGACCCTGAATTATAGGAATAGTAGCCACTGACATTTTTATTGTCAAATTCAAGGTGCATGGTAATGGGATATTTCCCAATCTTACCTTTAAGATTCATTGATTGGTTATCAATGATATCATTGCCAGAAGAACTAGTATCCTTTTCCACATTTGTAACGCTTTTACTATCAACAATCTGTTTCGTCTGGTTTTGTTTATCTTCGTTGAATAAAAATAACCATGCCGCCAAACCAAGTAAGGAGACAGCAAGAATTACAACGACAAGATAAAGCCATTTTTTGCTTGAAGATCCTTCTGTATCTATGTTAGAATATGTATTATTCAATTGCTGGTTTGATGGTTGAGCTAAACCTACGGGACAACCACAATTAGGACATGTCTGCGCTTTATCAGAAACCTCATGCCCACATTCTGTACATTTGATTAGTGCCATAGTTCAAATTGTTCTAAATGATATCTGTAGTGTGATGTAACTTCTGCATGGACTACTATTTTTATAGGCAGGATTCCATATGGGCCTCGTTTTGACTATTCTTAAAGCCTCTTCATCAAGAAGTTTTGATACGCTATTTACTATTTGCGGAGATTCGATACTGCTATCTGCAATTCTGCCAATCTGTATAAGATTTCTCTTATTTCTTTAACGTGAGTTCGGTATAAGAATTATGCAATAAGCCTGCTCTTGTCAATGATTTCAATATTCATTGAAGGCTTTTTTGGCATGAAATTGTATTCAATCATCCCGGCCAGCAGATTTGCTGCGAAGTTGTTGACTGATCGGTGTCTTGTGTGGTCTATCTGACAGATGTTCTTCAACTCAATCTCAAAATATTTACAAAATTCGTCGAATATACAAAAAAATCTACTAAATTTGCAGTATCCATAAGAGTGGTGGATTGATGGTTAAACTTTTGATTGTCACTTATAGAGTTACTAAAAATATATCACTCCTACAATTTTTTTAATACTTTTCTTATACCGAACTCACGTTTGTGTTAATGTAACAAACAACTTAAAAGTTTGAATATCGTTTCAACTCTTGAATTGCATCGGGATATCCTTGTGCTGCTGATTTCTTGAGCCAATAAATACCTTTTTCAACGTCTAATTCAGTGCCAACAGCATTGAGGTAACATAAACCAAGCTTAAATTGAGCCCGGTATTGATGTTCATCGTGTTCTGCTGCACGTTTGAAATATTCAAATGCCTTAACTTTATCCCTAGGAACGTATTGCCCAATGATATACTCAAGTCCCATACAATACATGCCAATTGGATCTCCATGTTCTGCTGCTCGTTTTGTATATTTCAAACCTTTCTCAATGTCTTGAGGAACACCATTTAAGCCAAAAAAGTATATTGTACCTAATGTACTTTCAGCTGTTGTACTTTCAGCTGTTGGGTTTTCCAATTCTGTTGCTTTTTCTAACCATTTAATGGCGTTATTCATATCTTGAGGAACTCCAAATCCTTTCATATAACAGTAACCCAATAATGCCATTCCTTTGGCATTGCCCTGTTCTGCCGCTAATTTTGTCAATCTTGCGGTTTCTTCATAATTTTTCTCAACTCCTTTTCCCATAAAATAAAGGTTAGCCATATTATATTGGGCCTCGGCATTGCCTTCCTCTGTGAGTTTAACAAGTTCTTCGCAATACTCGGTAGGTACGTTGACGTTGCTCTTGGAATTACCATTGCAAGCAAACAACAAGGTGCTTAACCCCACAACAAGGATTAATCCAAAGAGTGTGCTTGCTGCTTTCTTGATTACATCTGTAGAAGTGTTATAATTATTAACAAAACCTTCTTTAATAAGCAACTTACGCAATTCCACTTCAGAATCGTATTGCTTACCCTTGTAACTCACTTTACCATCAACTGCAAAAGCATTTTTGATGCGGTCATCAACACTCATAGCATTGCCATCCGATGTGTTGAGGTAGTCATCTGTTAGTTGAAATTCCATAACGTAATAAGTTTTTAGGCACCCATGACCCGAAAGTGCGGTTTTTCGATTTGATTTAAGGCATAAAAGAAAAGCGGAGCCATCATCTTCTTACCTGCTGCGTAAGGTTGGACCCCTTGTAATACAGATAAATAGAAAAACGACTCCGCTTGGCTGTATCTCGTATTGAAAACGAATACACACCAAGAAGAGCGTCTTTCTTCTTATTCCTATATTACTTTTGTAAGTGTCCAATTTACGCAGTAGGAATAAGCGAAATGCGCTTTCT
>JAEEGL010195462.1_pt1 | contig 22830 bp, 18 predicted proteins | sample 9134231 | NCBI WGS metagenome assembly JAEEGL01 (sample SAMN16246548, study PRJNA631951) | gut metagenome | biome: gut microbiome; feature: rumen; material: fiber-attached | host: Bos | place: Iran: Karaj | collected 2018-10 | reverse complement strand
GGTGAGGTTGTTCCATCACTAAAGACCCACCCCCGACCCCTCCCGTCAGGGAGGGGAGAGGCTGGCGCAATGTTATCAAGCTTTGCGAGGCTCTTTCACTTAGACAAGCACTGCGCAGCTTTCGAGCGCAGCGAGGCTCTCCCCCTTACGGGGGAGCGGGGAGAGGGTCTTCAAGGCTTTCCCCTTGCGGGGGAGCGAGGAGAGGGACATAGTCTTCTTTAATTAAAAACCAAATGCAATGATTGATGAGGTTAGATGGGCTGCTACAGACAGATATCCGATTTTAAAAGAATTTGCACGTCGGAATAGGATCAACCCTACGGATGCCGAGATAATTCTTTGGCAAAGCCTTCGTGACAGAGCACTTGGGATTAAGTTCTTCAGACAGTATTATTGCAGACTATATTGTGGACTTCGCCTCACTACAAGCAAACCTCATTATTGAAGTCGACGGAGCCTACCACTCAGAACTGGAACAACAAAGATATGACATAGGTCGGACAGAACGTCTTGAATCATTAGGCTTTAAAGTTCTACGCTTTACGAATGAGGAAGTCTTAAATCAAATCGACAGAGTCCTTAACACTATTAAGTCCTATATCATTTAAGCAAGATAATCATACACCTATGAAGCAAGATAATCATACACCTATGAAACAAGATAAGGATTCATCGCGCCAGCCTCTCCCCTCCCTGACGGGAGGGGTTGGGGGTGGGTCTTCTTCTTCTTTCGGTGGCGACAACATCGACAGCGTCATCATGGGGGGCATCACCTTCCGAGGGGCGTCCAAGTCGCCGCGGCGCGATGATAGCGGGAAGGTCAAGACGAAGGCAAAGAAGAAGAGCTATATCACGGGTGCTCACGGCTCTGCTTCGTCCAAAAAGAAAGCCGATATCCGTCGCGCCCGCGCCAACCGCCACCGCGGCAAGTAATCTGTTCGCTTGAAACCACTTCACCCCGCTTGCAGCACAACGGCTCTGCAGGCGGGGTGAAATGCGTTTATACGCGCAGGCTTACACGTACTATACGCTCAAGGCTTTACATATATACGTGAAGGGCTTCGCGTATAGTACGCGTGAGGCTTCGCGTATAGTACGTGTGAGGCGATGCGTATAGTACGCGTGAGGCTTCGCGTATATACGTGTGAGGCTTCGCGTATAGTACGTGTAGGGCGAAGCGTATGGGGGGCTCGCTTTAATGGATTATGCGGATATGAAGAGGAGGATAGAGAATCGATGAAGAGGGGCTATGCCATATTGAAATAGGCTTTGCCGTTGGCAATCTTTACGTCGAGGACGTCTTTCTTCTCGAATTGGAAGCGGGGCGTGAGCGTATCGCCTAAGGTAAAGATGGAGGTGGTGTAAGCGTGGCTGTAGGCGCTGAACTCTACGGTGTACTTTGTAAGCGGCCCCGTAGGATAGGGTGAACGATTGAGGATGTAGATCTGCACGTTCTCATAATGCCCTGCTGGCGCATAGATGCGTCCCGAGCCATCCATGAAGTCGCCCCTGAGGTAAGTGCCGATCATATTCAGATCGAGATAGATATGCTTGTCGTATTGAGTGAGCGAGCGAGTGCACAAGGCAGTATACTCCCACGGCGAGAACTTTTCTATCTTTATTTGAGGTCTTGTATATTTCTTCATCGTTCTTATATGTTCATACGCACCGTCCTTCACATAAATATATGAAGGGTGATGCGTATGAAGAGTTCTATTATTGCAAACTGTTTGAAAGACGAGGAGGCTTAGGACATATTCTTATGGATATCTTCTGCAGCATTGAACACGAAAATAGCGTTTTGCGAGTCGTGGGAAGTACAAGTATATGCGTGGAATGTTCCTACATTTGCACCCGTAATATGACCTCCAAAAGAGTTGGATGAAGTAGCGATAACATTATATTGATAACCAGAAACTGCATGATATTGATGACCATGTTCATTATAACCAATCTCCCATAACATTGCATCTGCTCCATGTATCAATTCCATGACTCTTGGCATAGCATCTTGTGAAACGTCAATTGAGGTCTGATTGGGCTCCACTGGGCCTTGTTGTTCAGAACAACGCTGGCCCAATATATACATATGGGTATCTGGAATACCTGATGTATTTGCAGGAGTGATGGTATACATGTGTTCTGGGTCGCATGCTGCGATAAACTGATGAGGTTCAAAGACCTCGACTGCCATTATAGGCTTTGAATAGGTTCTTTTCATAATTGTAAGATTTTATAATTATTTGGTTGTATTTTTATGACTGATTTTTCTCCCAACTATGAGGGCTAGAGGAAGAAAAATGATATGTCCCATCTGTATTCCAGGCATATCCATTCCAATAGTTTTCATTACCATTATGTTTGCTCTTTGGATATTGCTGTGCTGCAAACACACCCATTTGGCTTCTGAATTGCGACAATGGAGTGACCGCTGGTTCCGCATCTCCTTCTGTATTAATAACAACCTTGATAGCTTTGCAGGTATGATTGTGCAAATTGCTCGTCAGAGGATATGAATTCTGACCTGGGTTATGGCTATTATATAGATAATTAGTATGGAATGATTGATCACACTCCCACGTACTTATCCAGCAGGCAGTTATAGCCTCTTGCGGGGTGAATGCTTCAGTTTTAAGTCTCGGTTTAGAATAAGTTTTTTTCATTTATCTTATATGTATGGCTTTTAATCATCAAAAGGTGCTCTTGTTCAGAGCACCTTTATAGAGTGTTTTCTATAATCCGATATATCAATGAAGGATTAGCGATACTAGGAAGCGTTGGGGCCTGTACCCTGACCCTTCAGTTCCCAATTAATTGTTCTCACAAAGCAATATGACCAATTAGGGTTAGTCTGGCTGCCAGGAATTGTCGGGAAACAGTATCCTGTAGAATACTCATCTGTATGGGTGTGAACGAAATCCTGACCATGATGGTTTAATGCGCTAATTGCAGCAACAATAGATGGGAACTCATGAACCTGTGATTCAAGATCAGACAAGTCAGGAGGTGTATCACCAACATAAAAGAAATCACCTACGGGGTGGGCTGGGTGAGGCATCTCTTTTGAAATATCAGCATAAAATTGGTGCGAAGAAACTGTACCAGTAAAGATGTGATCTTGGTACTGACCATTCGGAGCTAATGGGAAACCATCACATTGCAAATGACATACCCAACAAGCAGCGATATGCTCCTGGGGCTCGAAGGCCTCAGCAGTCATAATTGGCTTTGAATAGCTTTTCTTTTCCATAATTTTTGTTATATGTTAAGTTTAATTGTTTGTTTCGTTTTTAAAAAGGATACCCGAACTTCGCAGTCAGAGTATCCGTGTTCTTGTCAACAAGATACGATCATTAAATATAGAAAACTTATTCTTGGTTATTTAAAACCGGGACAAAATTACGGAAAATATAGTTAGCAGCAAAAGGTTAATGAGCGTTCGTCCGTCATTTGACTATCCTTAGACATCATTTGAACAGTCCGACCGCCGCTGATAATCAGTTGGCGACTGTCCAGTCTGATTACGGAAGAATTTACTGAAGGATGTAAGGTTGGGGAAACCGAGGGCTATGGCCACCTCTTTGATGATGAGTTTGCGGTCGTTGAGTAGGCGCTTAGCGTGAAAAACGAGCCTCCGGTTGATGCACTCTTGTGTAGAGATGCCTTCAACGAATTTACAACATTTGTTGAGATAGTTGACCGAGATGAACAGCCTCTGGGCGTAGAAGGCCGCCGAGCGCGACTCGCCATAATGCTCCTCGAAATCTTTCATGAACGCCTCCACGATCAGACTGGCACGCGAGCTCAAGGGCTGCGTTTCGTCCTTCGCCAACTGAGCAAAGATGAGCTCAATCATTGAGGCTACCATCTCGCGGGCAAAAGGATGTTCCTCATCGAGGACAACTGCAGTCAGGAGCTCGAAGGCTGTCGAGAGTTTTGTCCTCTCGCAGCAGCCGGCATAGAACAGCGACGTAGAGGCTGACGAAAGCTTCGCCCTGTCGCGACTGTCGGCACGAAGGACCGACGCAGAGGCTGACGACAGCTTGGACTCATCGCAACAACAAGCACTGACTAAAGGCGCAGAGAAGCCCTCCGACATCGGGAGCGGGCACTCACGATGGAGCATCTGCATGATCGTCGGACTCACCCAGACGGACTGCATCATGAAATCCTCGCTATATTGAACATCCTGTATCTTATCCAGCGAATTACAGAAGAAGAGGTCGCACGGCCTCATCTTTATGACTCTGCCTGGCAAAGTCAGCTGCGCCCAACCACTACAACAAAGGTTTACACTGAAGCCGCTGTAGTCATGAATATATTCACGAAAGTGCAGTTCAGTGACATTATCAAAATAGACGACATCAGACCCTATCAGATGCTTTGATAGCTTCTTATAGTAGTCTGAATCATGAAACTCTTTCTGCCTCGACATCTAAAAGATGCGGTTAAATCAAACAAAATAAGGTTAAATCAATCAAGAAGTGTGCAAATGTAAGAATTAATCGCATACATCTTGTCATATTAATGTAGAAAATCATTCATTTGAATGTATTATTCCGCATTTTGAACACATTTTATGACTTTTTTAATAGTTACAAGCCTATTTATCTGCAATCATACACGAAAAATCCCGACATTGAGTCAACAATGACGGGATTTGGAAAGAAGATTCGTAAGGACTGCACTTCAGTCGCCGGCGATGAGCACAACAGCGGAATTCAAGCCCGACGGGACAGGGGCCCAATGGGCGTAGGTGGTGGGACGATAGTTGATGTCGACAACGTTGATTTCCTCAAATTTTCGCCACTGTACGTGCTGGCGGTCGAGGTGTGCGATGCGGTTGGCCGGCAGGTTCGTCACTTCGATGCGCAGATGGTTATTGCCCTTGCGGAGCACGCCCTCGGGAACATCAAGGATGAACGGAACGGCCCACGCACAGCCGAGATATTGGTGGTTCAGATAGACGCGGGCGCTCTCGCGTACGTCGCCGAGGTCAAGCTGCCAGGAATGATGCTTCAGCGCAGCCTTCGAGAGGCGGAAGTCGCACTCGTAGACGCCCGTTCCCATGAGCTGCGCCGTCTGCTCGTCGAGGCCCTCCCAGGTGCGGAGGCTGTCGATGGCGTAGGTGCGCGCGATAGCAGGCGTGCTCTCGATGAACGAGAGGCGCCACGAACGAGAGAGGGAAAGAGAGAAAGAGGGGGAAGAGGAACTAGAAGAACTAGAGAATCTAGAAGAACTAGAAGATCTAGAGAATCTAGAAGATCTAGAGAACCTAGAATAACTAGCCTCCTTTGTTAGGAGAATCCTCGATTCTCCTGAGCGGAGGGTGATGCAGAGGCGGCCGTCGGCATCGAAGGCGGCTGGCGCGGTGGTGTCGGTGAGCGGGTCGTACCATTGGGCTTCGGCAGCCGCGACAGCCAATGGGACTGCAGCATCAACGTCCGAGGGTGTCAGATTAGCGATAAAGTAATGATAGCCTTCGTCATGACGACGGCGAATGAGCTTCAAGCCCAACTGACTCTTCAGCAGTTCGGGGCGTGCCGCTGCGGCCAAAGCGTCAGCCGAGAGCCGACGGATCACGCGAGCGCCCTGCGCCTGAAGATGAGCGATATGAGCTTCGACCTCAGCCGTCATCCGACATTCGCCCGGGATGATGAGGGCGCGATAGCGAGTGCCGGCTGCCGTGCGGAGCTGACCATCGACGCAGGAGGTCGTAAGCAAGTAGCGCTCGCTCGTGTAATCGCAGTCGAAGCCCAGGGAGTCAACGGCCAGAATCGTCTGGATGAAGTCGGGTGCTTTCTGCGCCATCGAGTGGATGTCGAACTGCATCAAGCGTCGGCGTGTGTCGCGCCGCCACATATCACGCACAGGCAGCAGGACAAGGAAGTCGTTGTCGGGCTCGCCCCACTGCAGGAAACGCTGACACCGCTCGATGTACTGCATCAAGTAAGACGCATCGCGCCAAATCGTATTCGTAGGCGACATATCGACAGAGGCATAGAAACGCCAGCCGGGCCAGGGGTCGTCCTTGGGCGAATAGCACGTTCCGTGGAAGAAAACGCGATTGACGCCGGCGCAGAACATCAGGTCGAGGTCGGGTTTCATCTGCGAGAGGCTTGTACGGAAGTGCTCGGTCAACCACGTGAAGGTCTCGGCACTGGTGAACCGCTTGCCCGTGATATGCGCAGCCGAGGGAGCGTACTTGAGCATCGACAGGTCGGAATAGTTGGGGCGCGTCATACCCGGGTCAGTGCGCAGGCCTCGAATGCCGAAGTCGGTGAGGCCGAAGCCCTCAATCTCGGGGATGTCAACGGCCGCATATACATCGATGAGATTAGCCGGCGAGCCGTGAGCCTGATTGCGTACCCGCACCCCATGACTGTGCGCCCACGCAGTCCATTGCTCGGTGAAATTCTTCAGCAGGAGGTCGGAGAGCGTCTCGCGATAGTCGGCGATGACGTCCGCGTCGCCATCGACGAACGCAGGCAGCCGGTCCTCAAGGCGGTAGCCGCGACGGCGCGCAAACTCATCGAGGAGCGTCGGCGTCCAGTCGGCTCCGTAGACCTCATAACTGTCGTTGAAGAAAGTGGCAGGCCAAGGCGTCTGCGAGGCCGCAAAAGCCGAGTCGAAGCGCTGCAAGTAGTGAGCCACAGCCAAAGAGTCGAAATGGTCGATGACCCAGCCTTCGCCCCCCGGTGCGGCTCGCTTCACGCGCTGACGCGTACGGCTCTCGAAGAGCGCTATCACTCGCCGCTCGGCAGGATTATCGGTGGGAAAGGCACGCTGAACCAATCGCCGAGCGTAGGGGCGTTCACGCAGCGGCGCCTGCAACTGAAGGTTGCCTGCAGCAGACGCCGCCACCGTCGTATCGACGATCACGACCTTGCATGCAGCCTCCTCCTGTGGCACCCCAGGACCGCCAAAGGGCCAGCCTGTGCCGCAGTTCATATCAATCTGTATGCCAGTCTCCTCGCCCACCTGCTGGCAGAGGCGCAGCGCCTCCATCCAAGCCGACGAGAGAAACGGCAGGTTGTGAGCCTCATTGCCTTTCACGCCATAGAGGGGCGTAATCTCGACTGCTCCCAGACCGTGAGACGCATACTGATGCAGGTTCCAACGAAGGTTCGGCTCGTCGACCGCCGACCCGAGCCACCACCAGCGCGTGCCAGCTTTGGCCTCGGGCGTTGACGGGGGCCAACTCTGAGCGAGCGTATCGCCGACGCTTAGCGTCAGCAGGAAGAGGAGGGAGACAAGGCATTTCATAAGTCAATACGTTTTCCGTTAATCGTGACGCGTCGCACCGTAGTGGCTTCGATGGCCGAAGGGTCGAAAGCGCCAGCGCGGTCCTCGACCTCGATGTCCTCGAAGGTGAAGTCGTGCAGCCGATACTTCTCGGACAAACCGACGTCGAAGAAGTTGCGGCAGCGCATTCGGATATTTCTCATCGTGATGTCATGCGCCTCAGAGAGCGGCATATCGTCGCGCTGCTCGGGCTTGAAGAACTGCGTCCACGGCCGCACGACAAGGAAACTGCCGCAAGTGCCCGTGAGCCGCTCTACGCGGATACGCTCGTAGTGCTGCGGGGTGTCGGGACGCATCTTCAGCCAAAGCACACGCGAAGCGTTGTCCACCTGACAATCGCGCAGGATGACGTTCCAGTCATGCAGGCTCTCGCTGCCGAGCGTCAGGCATCCGTGGACAAAACCGTAGTGACAATGCTGGATGATGACGTTGGACGTAGGTCCGTTCTCAGGCTGTTGATCGGCCCAAGTACCCTTGCCACCCTTGATGACAACGGCATCATCATTGACACTGATTTGACAACCGTGCACCAACACATCGCGGCAGACATCGAGGTCGAGGGCATCGCTACTGGGCGCCTTAGCATCGGCAGGCTCATGCGGGGCGTAGATGGTGCAACCGATGTATTTCACACGCTCACAGCGGTAGAGGTGGTTCGTCCAGAAGGCGCTATTGATGAGATGGACATCCTGCACCTGCACATTCCGACAGTTGGACATATACACCAGCCGTGGGCGCAAGGCCTCGAGGTTCGTACACTGAGGATTGAAGCGGCGCCGAATCCAGAACTCCTCCCAGAAGCGGAGGCCGTTGCCGTCGATGGTGCCCGTGCCGCTAATCGTGAAACCGTCCAGCCCATCGGCATTCACGAGGGCCGCAAAATACTTGAGCGACTGTCCCTCCATGCGGGTGTCGACGAGGGGATAATGCTTGATAGCATCGATTCCCTTCAGACGCGCACCCTCATCGAGATGCAGATGCGTGCCCTCACGGAAGAAGAGCGAACCCGAGAGGAACGTGCCGCGGGGGATGACCACTACACCCCCACCCTCTTCGGCGACGCGGTCGATGACACGTTGGATGGCGGCAGTCTGCAGAACGGTGGAATCCTGAACGGCTCCGTAGTCGGTAATGACATAACGACGTCCGAGCGCGCCGACATCCACGCGAGAAGTATCAGCGAACCAGGCTTCGACGGGCGTGCCGTCGGGCCATAAGTCCTGCGGAGTCTTCTGCCGGCGAGCGCTCATGCTCAAGCAGAAACCGAGGAGGACAACAGAAAAGAGTATACGCTTCATTTTCAATTAGTCTTTTTCAAGTTCTCTTTATATTTTCACGTGCAAAAATAAGACTATTCTATTGAATTATAGCATTACATGACGTTTTTTTCTGCGCTTGAGCAATTTTTTCGAATTAATTCGCTATTTTTGTCGCCAGAATCCTATCTGTTCAAGCTATGAAACGAACACTCACAACGCTTCTCCTGGCATTCGTTGCCATCAACGTACTCGCACAAGCGACCACCGCCGACGATGTCCTCGCTACGGCACGTAAGGTCAATGCCTATTTCATGGAAAAATGGCCCGACCCGACTACGCCTACCTTCGTGAAACGCGAGCGCTCGAGCAACCTGTGGACACGCGCCGTCTACTACGAAGGACTGATGGCGCTCTACGACATCGACCCACAGGGCACCTACCTCGACTATACCGACCGCTGGGGCGACTTCCACCAATGGACGACCCGCGATGGTGTGCGTACGACAAACGCCGACAACCAATGTTGCGCTCAGACCTACCTCGACCGTTACCTGATGACCCAAGATAATAAGATGTTCGCGCGCGTACGCGAGAACCTCGACCATCAGATGCGTACGAAAGTGGGTTGGTGGACTTGGGTCGACGCTATTCAGATGGCGATGCCCGTATATACGAAGATGTACCGCATCACAGGCGACAAGCGCTACGCCGACCACGCGATGAAGATGTACACCTGGACGCGCGACACACTGGCGGGCGGCCTGTTCAACGAGCGGGAAGGCCTCTGGTGGCGCGACAAGGACTACGTCCCACCCTACCGCGAGCCCGATGGTGCCAACTGCTATTGGAGCCGAGGTTGCGGCTGGGCCTACGCCGCTTTGGTCAAGGCGATGGACGACATGCGCAGCCGCCCTATGGACCGCGCGATGCGCAAGCACTATAAGCGCCTGCTCAAGGACTTCCGCCTGATGAGCCGTGCCCTGCTCGCCTGCCAGCGCGCCGACGGACTGTGGAATCCGAGCCTCGTCAGCCCTGCCAACTACGGAGGAAAGGAACTCACGGGCACGGCTCTCTTCCTCTACGGCATGAGCTGGGGCATTCGTCAAGGCCTCCTACCCGCCAAGCGCTACCGCCCAGTTTGCGACCGCGCATGGACCGCGATGGTCAACGACTGCGTTCACGACAATGGCTTCCTCGGCTACGTCCAAGGCACAGGCAAAGAGCCTGCTTCGGCACAGCCCGTCACCTACGACCGCGTGCCCGACTTCGAGGACTTCGGCACTGGCTGCTTCCTGCTGGGAGCCGCTGAGTACTATAAGTTGGTGAAATGATTTTGACGCTCAGCGTCAAAAAACGGTACACCTGCTGAATAAACGAAGACCACCCCTAAGCCTCAAGAAGAGGGCTTAGGGGTGGTTTCATTTCAAGTGAATTCTGTATTACTTTCTATGACGACGGAAGAAGGAACGGCTAATGGGGTCTTTCTTCTTCTGTACGAAAGGCTTCAACACATCCTCATCGGCAGCACGAGTGGCTTTTACCTCTTGGGGTGTGATGGTTTTATAAGTGTAAGTCCTACCATCGGCCGAACGGATTGCGCCGTAAGCGTTGAAGGAATAAGAGCAATTGTGGGTGTCTTCATCTTCGTAGGTTTCACCATCTTCTATTTCGTATTGCTCTTCATAGATGACGTCAGGCAGGATGGACGTAGCACGACCGAAGCAGCCAACGTATGCCAAAGCCTCAAAGAAATCCGATTCAGGTAAGCAGTACGTGAGATAGTGCGTCCACTGGCCATAAGGATTCTCGTACTCGTTGTTGTAATCAAACGTGTAGGTATAAGTCTCGGAGCCTTTACCTTCAGTACCAGAATAGTTATTCTTCCAAACGACTTTTTTCAAGACCTTTCCTGAATAGGTGAAATTGATAGTAACATTTTCTGTCTCCGAGTACTTTTTCCCCTCATACGAACCACTTTCCTTATATGATCCTGTGATAGAAGTAACTTGCTTATTGGAGTTGTAACTGACAGTGCCGCTCTCAGAAGCACTCATCTTTGCTCCATCATAAACATAATCATATGAGCCCGATACTTTGGATATAAAGCCATTGCCGTTGAACGTAGCTTTCATCTCAACGCCCTCATCACTGAATGAGATACCTTTGGTAGAGAAATCGTATGTATCTCCATCGACATAAAAACTTTCGAGATAGCCCTGTTCATCGTAGTAATAACGGAAATCGTTGCCTACGCTTGCAAGGCGATAGCCTTCGGGCAATTCGTGGTTGCCGCGTCCATCGTCGAGCTGACCAGCCGTTGACTTGCCACTGAATGAGCCGCCACCGCCATCTTCGTCGTCGTCATCGCCACAGGAAGTGAATGTCATGCCTGTTGCCAGCGCTACGGCCAGCATCAAAAAGTACTTTTTCATTGTTGAGAAGTTCTTAGTAAATGATTGGTTTAGTAAAAAGAATCCCCATCTTCCGCAGAAGGAGAGATGGGGATATTCCGAAAGAAACAGGTTAGAAGGCAATACCTAAGCGGAGCAGAAGACCCTGATTGAAGATATCAGCCTCCTTGTCCCATTTTACAAAACCGCGCTGCCACATGAAATCGAGGTTGAAGTTCTGATACCAGATGCCGAAGCCGAGCTGGATACCAGCATCGAAGTGGTTGTAGTCCTCAACTTCATCGTCCCAAATGCTGAGCGACTCGTCATCTTCAGAGAACTTACCTGCATAGTCGAAAGCAGCGAAACCGCCGAGGTGAGCATCAATCTTGAAGTCTTTGGTAATGGCATACTTATAACCGACCTGGAACGGCGTCCAACGAAGGTTGTGAGCGAAGAGCTTGAAATCGGAGTGCTTAATCTTGTAGCCGCGTGAGCCAAGACCCCATTCCATGCCCCAATACAGGCCACCACGGATGCCATTATTGAAGCCATACACGAAATCATAGCAGGGCTTTGCCTTCATGAAATCGCCTTCAACGTCGCCGCCAACGGGCTTGGACATGTCCAGACCGAAACGGACGTAACTGATGTTCTCAGTAGGTGCAACGACCTTTGTCTCGCCGACGCGAACGGTGCTTGAACTACGAGAGGAAACAATCTGAGCCTGAGCTCCAACGGACAGCGCAATAGCTGCCATCAACATGAAAATCTTTTTCATAGTGATAATGTATTAAATAAAAATGAATAATTAGCGACGAGTTGTGGTCTTGATAGCAGCTTTAGCAGCACCGGTCTGAACATCAACCGTGCTCTGCGTATCATCTTTGAAAATCCATTGATAATCCTCCTTTGTTGCCGAGCCCCATTTCACGAAGTTGGCCGTAAAGCCTTTCACGGTCACATGGAAACCTTCGGTCGTACTGCCTTTAATATAGAAAGTAGCCGCAACGATGACGTCGACATTATTGTCCTCAGCCAACTTGAACACGGCACGACTGCGCAGATTGTCGAAGAGCGCACCGCCTTCACCTGACATCGCCTGTACCTCGGCCAAGGTGAAATCATAGGTATGCGAGACGCGGTCCTTGACTTCGAGTTCGCACGTGAGCGGTTTCACATAAGCGCGGGCATAGGGATCTACAACACGGGCCTGAGTGTCCTCGAAGCTGCTGATGGTTGTCGATTTCTGAGCCATCATGTTGCCAGCCATGAACAAGCCGACAGCAACAAAGAACAATTTCAATTGGTTCATACGAGTATGTTTAAATAAATTAATAATTGTATTTCGGTGCAAAAATACAAACGTTCCTCGTTATGACCAAATTTTGATGCTTTTTTTTAACGTAAATGCTCAAGTTTCTCGTCACAAGAGCGTGATGGTCATGACATGACGGGTCGAACTGTCGACTTCGAAGCCGGCGGCAACACGGATGCCAACAACCCAGACGATGGCGTCGGAGGCACAGACGACGAGCTGGCGCTCTTTCTCGAAGACGGACAGCTTGTGGTCGGTGAGGAGGTCGCTCACAAGGCGCGTTCCCTCCATACCAAAGGGTTGGAAGCGATCGGCAGAACGAGCCATACGGATGGTAAGCGGGAAGGTTAGCTTCTCGAGATCGAAACAGGCTGTGCGGGCATCGCGAGGAATAGCGAAGGTAGCAGGGTCGATGGCTTGACGACGAATGAGCAGACGCGTACCATCGGGCGCTTCGAAGAGTCCGCTGAGCGGTAGCGTTGTCTCGCGGAAAGTAGGCACATCAGAAACCGCTTGCCACAGCAGACGCCCACGGTCGCGCAAGAGACGCCAGTGCTCGCTCTTCCACTCGTGACCAGACTCACCATCGAGGTGATGGTAGACATCGGCGGCCTGCTCAGCGCTGAAACCACGTTCGCGAAGAATCTCAAAAAGAATGGTTTGAGGGGAAATGGCTCGACGTAGCGCCTCGATGTCAATGCCCTCATCGCTCTCTACCTCAGCACGTTGACGCGCAACGGCTTCATCGTAGAGTGCTTCGGCATCTGCAAGACGGTCGATGGTAGCGGCAAGATTCGTACGCACGCGCGGATTCAACTCTTCCATCAACGGCAGCAGACGCAGACGCACGGTATTGCGTTGAGCGGCATCGGCGTCAAGGTTCGTGCTATCGGTGACGAATGTCTGTTCGTGTTCTGCCAACCAGGCCTCGATGTCAGCACGAGAAACGGCGAGTAGCGGGCGTAAGAGCTGCAGTGGCTCATCCTGCTCCGAGCGATTGGGCACAGGAAGGGGAGCACCTACACTCATCCCTGTGAGGCCGTGGATACCCGTTCCGCGAATGAGGTTAAGGAGCATCGTCTCAAGGTTGTCGTCTCGATGATGGGCGACACACAATGCGACTGCATCGAGCGCAGTAAGTTGCTCGGCAAACCAGCCATAACGCAGGTCGCGAGCGGCCATCTCAATGCTGATGCGGTGGCGCTGAGCATAGGAACGCGTACGGAAATGACGTACGCTGACCGGTATCTCATGCTGGCGGCAGAGTCGACGGCAAAAGGCTTCGTCGGCATCACTCTCGGTGGCGCGAAGTTCGAAGTTGCAATGCAGAGCGTGGACGCGGAACCCCAGTTCCTTGAGGGCGAGCAGCAAGCATACGCTATCGGCGCCCCCACTGAGGGCTACGGCCAGAAGCCCGCTCTCTGGTTGAATGCCGACTGTCGCGAGGGCCTGCTTAACGTGATCTAAGAGTGTCATTACGGCTGTTGTGAGAGAAGTTTCTATATAAATAACGCATTTTTTTCAAAAAAGTTGTGTTGAATGCTTGTTAATTCAAAAAAATGCCTTACCTTTGCACCCGCATTCAGGAAATGGTGCCTTGGATGAGTGGCTTAGTCAACGGTCTGCAAAACCGTCTACAGCAGTTCGAATCTGCTAGGCACCTCTGCTTGTAGCGAGAAAGGACTCCTCGATTGAGGGGTCCTTTCTTTGTGTGGTGGGATGGACCTTCACCTGACGGTGAAGGGACGGTGGCTGTGGGAAGGGGAAGGGATGGTGGCGAGGGTGAGGGGGGCGATGGTGTAGGGGCGGTGGCTGTGGGAAGGGAATGAGCGAAAGGTGTTATAGCTCGAAGGAGTCGATTTCGTCGGCCAGCGCAAACATATCGGGAAAGACGAGATTAGCACCTGCATCCCACAGAGCGCTATCGGGGAGTGGCCCCGTGTTGACAGCGATGGTGAAGATGCCTGCCGCCCGTGCCGATTGTATGCCTAACGGAGCATTCTCGATGACGACAGCCTCGGCGGCTGTGATTCCAGCCTTCTGGAGCCCCATCAAATAAGGTTCGGGGAAAGGCTTGCCTTTCTTCACATCGAAGGCTGTGACCATCAGCTCGCGCGTGAACTGACCGGGGAAATGGTGGTTGAGGTTGTCGAGCAGCGACCGTTGCCCAGAGCCGGTGACGATGACCCGCATGAGTCCTCGCGCGCGTACTTTATCTAATACATCACGGACGCCAGGCATGACGGGAGCCTCGCCTTTCGCTTCGAAATAACGATTGAACTCCTCGCTCTTGGCGGCGTAAATATCCGTAATCTCCTGCTCCGTAGCCTCTCGTCCCCAAGTGCGCAAAGCAATGGCATTGATGGTGCCAGCGCCCGTGCGCCCCTCGTTCATGTACACCTCCTCGGCGGTCATCGAGAGACCATAGCGCTCTACAGCCTTCACCCAAGCAACGGCATGCCCCGGCATAGAGTCGAAGAGCACGCCGTCCATATCGAATAAGAAAGCTTTCAGAGGAGACTTTCCCCTTAGCCCCTCCCCATTAGGGAGGGGTGTAAGAGGTATTTCAGAGGGAGAATTATCCATTGATTCTCTTGCGAATAGCCTCAGTTTCGTTCTCATAACCCGGCTTGCCGAGGAGAGCGAACATATTCTTCTTATAGGCTTCGACGCCGGGTTGGTTGAAGGCATTCACGCCGAGGAGCTGGCAGTGGATGCCGCAAGCCTTCTCGAAGAAATAGATGAGGAGTCCGAGGTGGTAGGCATCCAGACGCTCGATGGCAATGCGGATGTTGGGTACGCCTCCATCGACATGAGCCAGCTGCGTTCCGAGTTCAGCCATTTTGTTGACCTCATCGACACGCTTGCCTGCCAGGAAGTTCAGTCCGTCGAGGTTCTCTTCGTCGGAGGGGAAGAGCAGTTCGTGCTCGGCGTTCTCCACACTGATGACCGTCTCGAAAATTGTGCGCTCGCCATCCTGAATCCACTGGCCCATCGAATGGAGGTCGGTGGTCAGGTCAACGCTGGCGGGGAAGATACCCTTCTGGTCCTTGCCCTCGCTCTCTCCATAGAGTTGCTTCCACCACTCAGCGATGAAATGGAGCTTAGGCTGGTAGTTGGCCAGAATCTCAATCTTCTTGCCAGCCGCATAAAGTGCATAGCGGGTAGCGGCATACTGAGCGGCGGGGTTCTCGGCAAAGGGAGCTGCTGCAAGTTTCTCCATATCCTGTGCACCCTTGACGAGCTGGTCGATGTCGAAACCGGCCACGGCGATAGGCAGCAGACCCACGGGAGTGAGCACGCTGAAGCGACCGCCGACATTGTCAGGAATGATGAAGCTCTTGTAGCCTTCCTTGTCAGCGCAAGTACGGGCAGCACCGCGCTTGGCATCGGTAATGGCGACAATCACCTTGCGGGCTACGTCCTTGCCCATCTGCTCCTCGCACTGCTTCTTAAGCAGACGGAAAGCGAGGGCTGTCTCGGTCGTAGTGCCGCTCTTGCTGATGTTGATGACGCCGAACTTCTTGCCTTTGAGGTAAGTAGTCAACTCGCTGAGGTAATCCTCGCCGATATTGTTACCAGCAAAGAGGATGACAGGACTCTTGCCATCGTTGACGAGCCACTGGAAGCTGTTCGAGAGGGCTTCGATGACAGCCTTAGCACCAAGATAGCTGCCGCCAATGCCGGCCACAACCACAGCCTCGCACTCCTGACGAAGGGTGGCAGCCACGGCCTTCACCTCAGCCAAGAACTCGGGTGTGATGCTGCTGGGAAGATGTAACCAACCGAGGAAATCATTGCCAGGGCAGGTGCCGTCTTCAAGTGATTGCAATGCTGCGGCCACGCCTTCAGCATAAGCGTTGATCGTCTCTGTGCTCACGAAAGGAGCAACTTTGGAAATGTCTAATTTAAGCATAATGTTATTGGAGTTTAATGATTTACCTTGTAGAGATGGCCTTCTATTCCGCCAAGTTTTCGACACGCAGGTTAGTGATGCGACTGTTCAGGTTGGCATCTGTGCGCTGGAGGGGGAATCGGAGGGTGCGGATGACGTTGAAGGTCTTGTCTTTGGGGAACGTCCGTTTGTCGGGGCCGAGCGTCTCGACGAGTTTTCCATCGACGTAGAGGCGGGTCTCGCGGTTATCGCCTTCGACGGCGATACGCTCCTTCATGCCTGGCCTAACCGAGTGGCGGAAGCTGAAGAGATAGCCGTCGCGGCAGAAACCTATGCGGCCTGTGACGGGGTCGGAGAGATAGAACTCGGTGTCGTCGTTACGGAAAAGGGCTGTGCCGCGTGACTCTTCCCTTCCTTCGATGTCGAAGCTAACACGATAAGGCCATCCGATATGGGCGATGGGACGTGTCGACGACGGCGTGACAGCGGGCTGTGAAAAGACTAAGCCCTTAGGATAGCTGCCGAGGTCGTTGACGCCCGGTGCTTCGCCAAGGAGTGCGGCCAACTGCGTCCATTCGTCGTAAGCGCGGAGGGTGTCGGTCGTCCAGCATTTCTCGGCTACAGCCTGAAGAGCAGGAAACACTCGGTGGTGGATATCGGCCACAGCAATGCCGTTGCCGACGATATCGTTCCAAAGGGCAAACATGCCACCTTCGATGTGCGGGTCGCGTTCGGTGAATCGCTTTTGTCCAATCTGGGCAGGCGTCCACTCCTTATAGATATAAGGGATATTCAAATAGTCGTAGTAGTAGCCTGCGGCAGGAACGATATATAGGAAACGGTCGGGGACACTGAGGAGCTGATAGCCAAGTCGCATCATCGAATCGGGCTCAGCGTAGCCGTTGTACCAGGCGTACATGAGTACGTTGTCGACCTTCACAGGAGTCGTACCTTGAGAGTGAGTGAGCGATCCCCAGAAGGCGGCCTTCTTACCGTAGGACTCGACCTTGCGGATGAGGTGATCGGCGAGGGCACGGAAACGCTCGGTGATATCCTGACGTTTGTTGCTGTACTCGTCTGTTCCAATATGAACACGCGGACCGGCGAAGACAGGGTTCGGCCCTTCAAGATATTCAGCATAGAGGCTGTCTACGAATGGAATGACCTCGGGGTTCGTCAGTTCAAGATGGTCCATGCCGAACTCCTTGGAGCCGAGGCTAGGACGATAATGCGAGAAGCAGAGGCTGTGGGCCGGTACGTCGATCTCGGGGATAATCTCCACCCCGAGCTTTGCAGACTCGAGGATGAACTCCCGGAAATCGGCCTTCGAATAGCTGCCGTCCTCGGCGGTGAGGCCAGGGAAGTTTTCGCTCTCGAGGCGGAAGGCTGCATACGTCTCATTCCAATCGTCATGGAAGAACTGGCGCATGCCGTTGTCGTTAAGGTGTACGTTGAGTACGTTCATCTTGTAGTAGGCCATAGTACGCACTAGATGACGAAGATACGAGAGCGGGATATACTTGCGACCACAGTCGATCATGAATCCACGCATCGGATAGTCGGGGCGGTCGATGATCTTACCACAAGGAAGAGTTGCTCCCTCGGCAGCGCTTGACAGAGATTGACGCGCCATCTGCAGGAGTGTCTGAACAGCATGCATAGCGCCTTGCTCGACGGCTTCGACGCGAGCACTGCTGCTGATATCAACGGTATATGCCTCCTTGCCGAGCTTCTTCTGAGGTTTGTAGACGAAGAGTATATCGGAGGCTGCGGCCTTCTTGCTGTCGACGACTGCTAACTGAAGACCCGTCAGCGACTTGAAGTCGCGCGCAAAAGCCTCCGCAGCCGGACGCAGGCGTGCATCGGCACAAAGGATACGGCTTTGGGCGGTCAGTTGGAGCATGCCTTCCCCACCCTTCCATTCGTGGATAGCCGGAATGGTGAAGGGTCGTGGATTGGGTGCAGCCGTCGCAGTTGCTGAGAGGCAGACGGCAAGCAGGCAGAGGAAGAATAAACGTTTCATAGTCATAGCTTTGAGTATTCGTTGTTGATTATTTGGACTATTGTGATTTTCATTGCTTGACATGAGAGGCTGATGAGGTGCTGATTACTTTGTGTACGCGGTGAGTGCCCTGGACGCATCGGAAAGGATTAGCGGAAGCTGTCGGTCAGCAGTTTAATCTCAATCGTCGGCGCAATACGTTCGTAGAGGATATTGTAGACAGCGTCGAGAATGGGCATGTTCACATGCAGATGACGGTTGATTTCCTTCATGCACTTGCAGCCGAAGTAGCCCTCGGCAATCATTTCCATCTCAATCTGAGCGCTCTTGACGGAGTAGCCCTGACCTATCATCTGTCCGAAGATGCGGTTACGCGAGAACTGGCTGTAGCCTGTCACGATGAGATCGCCCATATAGACGCTCTCAAAGATGCTGCGTTGGATGGGATGGACAGTGGCCAAGAAGCGATTCATCTCCTGCAGCGCATTGGACATCAGCACGGCCTGGAAATTATCGCCGTACTTCAAGCCTTTGCAAATACCCGCAGCTATCGCATAGACGTTCTTGAGCACAGACGCATACTCGATGCCGATAACATCGCGTGACGTCTTGGTTTTCACGTAGTTCGAGGCCATCATCTCAGCAAAAGCCTCGGCCTTGATCTCGTCGGAACAACCCACAGTGAGGTAAGTAAGACGGCCGAGCGCGACCTCCTCGGCGTGGGAGGGACCTGCGAGCACGGCAAGGTTCTCGTCGGGGACGTTATAGATTTGATGGAAGAACTCCGAGACGCACAGGTTCTCGTCGGGGACAATACCCTTGATGGCCGTTATGTTGAATTTATCGCGCAAGCGGACCTTCAGTTTCTTGAGATGGCCTTTTAGGTAAGGCGAGGGGGTGACCCAGATGAGCGTATCAGCATGCTCCACGACCTCGTTGATATCACTTGAGAAATGGATGCGACAGACATCGAAGTGCACACTGGTCAGATAGGCTGGATTGTGACTGAGTCGCTTGAAATCCTCGATGCGATCGTCGCGACGCAGGTACCACCAGATGCTGTCGTTCTTCTCCAACATCATCTTGGCAATGGCCGTAGCCCAGCTGCCTCCGCCCATAATGGCGATATTGAAAGGAGAAGAGGAGGAAGAAGACGGAGAGGATCCATCCCCCGCCCTCCCAGTGAGGGAGGGAGTAGTATCCTTTGACTGTTTGTTACCAAATCCTAACACGGCTTAACGATTAAGGATTGAAGAATTACGGAATAAAGGGAAAACAAAAATGCAGGAAGACATCATCAGCAATGTCGTCCTTGACAGGTAATCACTCCCCCTCTTCTTTCGGAGAGACCGACGGGAGTATCTGCTCCAACTCTTGTACGCTGGGTTTCTCGATGTCCAGCTTGTACTTCTTGATGACTTCGCCGATGAGTTGTTGTACCTTCTGCGCCTTCTCGCCTGCGAGGTCGCTGACGAGGTTGTAGCCGCATTTGTAGAGGATAGGAACAATCTCTTCCTTGAAGCCGAGGGCCGTGAAAGCTTCGGGCTTGTCCTTGGGGATGCGCTTCTCGGGTTTCATCTGCGGGAAGAGCATGATCTCGCCGATAGCGAATTTGCCCGTGAGGAGCATCACCAGGCGATCGATGCCGATGCCGATGCCGAAGGTGGGAGGCATACCGTACTGCAGAGCGCGCAGGAAGTCCTGATCAATGATCATAGCTTCGTCGTCGCCCTTGGCAGCCAAGCGCATCTGCTCCTTGAAGCGTTCTTCCTGGTCGATGGGGTCGTTAAGCTCACTGTAGGCATTGGCCAATTCCTTGCCGTTCACCATCAGCTCGAAACGCTCGGTAAGTCCGGGCTTCGAGCGGTGCATCTTTGTCAGCGGCGACATCTCCACAGGGTAGTCGGTGATGAAGGTGGGCTGGATGAAAGAGCCTTCGCAGGTCTCGCCGAAGATCTCATCGATGAGCTTGCCTTTGCCCATCGTTTCGTCCACTTCGATGCCGAGTTTCTTGGCAACCTCGCGTATCTCATCTTCGCTCATGGGATAGAGGTCGTAGCCCGTCTTCTCTTGAATAGCCTCGAGGATGGGCAGCCGACGGAAGGGAGCCTTGAAGGAGATGACCTGCCCGTCGATTTCCACTTCGGGCTTACCGTTCACGGCAGTGCAAATCTGCTCCAACATCCGCTCCGTGAAGCCCATGCCCCAGTTGAGGTCCTTGAAGGAGACATAAAGTTCCATGCAGGTGAACTCAGGATTGTGAGTCTTGTCCATGCCTTCGTTGCGGAAGTTCTTGCCCATCTCATAGACGCCCTCGAAGCCGCCAACGATGAGGCGCTTCAGGTAGAGTTCGGTGGCGATGCGCATGTACATGTCCTGATTGAGGGCATTGAAGTGCGTCATGAACGGACGGGCCGTAGCGCCGCCGGGGATGTTTTGAAGGATAGGCGTCTCCACTTCCGTATAGCCGGCCTCATCAAGGATGCGACGCATAGTCCGGACGATGGTAGCGCGTTTCAAGAAGGTTTCCTTGACGCCAGCGTTGACCACAAGGTCGACGTAGCGCTGACGATAGCGGAGCTCGGGGTCGTCGAATGAGTCGTAGACATTGCCGTCGGCATCTGTCTTGACGATAGGCAGGGGCTTCAGCGACTTGGAGAGGACTTTCATCTCCATCACATGAACGCTGATCTCGCCCGTCTTCGTCCGGAAGACATAACCTGTCACGCCGATGAAATCGCCCAGGTCGAGCAGTTTCTTGAAAACGACATTATACAGATCCTTGTTCTCGTCGGGACAGATAGCGTCGCGCTGTACGTAGACCTGTATCCTGCCCTTCGAGTCCTGCAGCTCGGCGAAGGCAGCCTTACCCATAATTCGCTTGCTCATGACACGTCCGGCTACGCTCACCACGCGACTGTTCTCGGGCGTGGCGGCCTCGCGGACATCATTGCCTTCCTCGTCTTTTCCGATGACGGGAAGGTCTACGAAGTCCTTAATGATATCCGTGCTCCAAGCGGTCACGGGAAACTCGGCTGCGGGATAAGGCTCGATGCCCATATCACGCAGTGCCTGCATATTCTGACGGCGAACAATCTCCTGTTCGCTCAACTCAAGTACTTTCAAATCCATATTCTTTTGATAAAATGATTAAATTTCGGTGCAAAGTTACAAAAAAATACGAGAAGAAGCGCCCTCATAACCTTAAAAATCCTTTAAAGTAGGGTGATTCATTGATAAAGGCCAAAAACCTCACGCTTTCGGTCAAAAAACATAACTCCCGAAACGTTTTCGGGCGCTAACTTTGTAGCCGCAAAACCGAATAAACAAAAACTTATAAACTCAATTCCATCATGAAAGAAGATCTGATTCTGAAGTCTTATGAAATCGCCAAAGAGCGCTATGCTGCCATCGGCGTCGACACCGACCAAGCCATCTCTAACCTCGAACAGACGCCCATCAGCCTGCATTGCTGGCAGGCCGACGACGTCGTAGGTTTCGAGCGTAACGAAGCCCTCAGCGGCGGCATCCAGACAACGGGTAACTATCCCGGTCGCGCTCGGAACATCGACGAGGTACGCGCTGACGTAGCCTTCGCCAAGAGCCTGCTGGCGGGTAATCATCGCCTTAACCTCCATGAGATCTACGGCGACTTCGGCTCGCAGTTCGTCGACCGCGACCAGGTAGAACCCAAGCACTTCGACAGCTGGATTCAGTGGGCCAAGGAGCAAGGTATGAAGCTGGACTTCAACTCGACCAGTTTCTCGCATCCCAAGAGCGGTGACCTCACCCTCTCGAACCCCGACCCCGCCATCCGCGAGTTCTGGATTGAACATACTAAGCGCTGCCGTCGCATCGCCGATTATATGGGACGCGCTCAGGGTGACCCTGCCATCATGAATATCTGGGTTCACGACGGCTCGAAGGACCTCACCGTCGAGCGCAAGCGCTACCGCGAGATCTTCGCCGAGAGCCTCGACGAGATCCTGAAGGAGGAGCTGCCGGGCATGAAGACGTGCCTCGAAGCCAAGCTCTTCGGCATCGGACTCGAGAGTTACACCGTCGGCAGTCACGACTTCGTAGCCGGCTACTGCGCTACCCGCAAGTTGATGTACACCCTCGACACGGGCCACTACGAACAGACGGAGAACGTCTCGGATATGGTCGCATCGCTGCTGCTGTTTGTTCCCGAACTGATGCTGCACGTCAGCCGTCCCGTCCGCTGGGACAGCGACCACGTAACGATCATGAACGATCAGACGCTCGACCTCTTCAAGGAGCTCATCCGTGCCGATGCCCTCCACCGCGCTCACATCGGCCTCGACTACTTCGACGCCAGCATCAATCGCATTGGTGCTTATATTATTGGAACGCGCGCTACCCAGAAGTGTCTGCTGCAAGCGCTCCTCGAGCCCCTTGCCCAGCTGCGTCAGTTCGAGGACTGCGGCCAGCACTTCGAGCGCCTCGCCCTGCTCGAGGAAGCCAAGTCGCTCCCCTTCGGCGCCGTCTTCGACTACTTCAACCTCAAGAACGGCGTTCCTGTGGGTGAGGAGTTCATTCCGGCCATCCAGGAGTACGAGAAGAAGGTGACCAGCAAGCGGTAACCTGTTATGATACGACAGTGCTTCATTATCTTCGCCTGTCTTGCTGTGGGTGAGGTG
>JAEEGL015817979.1_pt1 | contig 22831 bp, 26 predicted proteins | sample 9134231 | NCBI WGS metagenome assembly JAEEGL01 (sample SAMN16246548, study PRJNA631951) | gut metagenome | biome: gut microbiome; feature: rumen; material: fiber-attached | host: Bos | place: Iran: Karaj | collected 2018-10 | reverse complement strand
GTTATGGTTGTAATGATTATTAGGGCTATTATATTGTTAGATGTTATATTTAGTTTTATTAGAGAGTTATAGATTGTATTAGATTGAATTCCTATAAATCCTACTTCATATGTAAGTATTAATATAATTGTATATATTATTGATAAGTGTTTATTATTTATGTAATTGAATACGCCATTATATTTAGTTCCTAGATATGTTTCACAATATGTAAGGACTGATGTTAAAAGTATTATTATCCATATCCAGAATAGTACTCCTGGTCCATATAAATAGATCGCTAGAGCTGTTCCTGATATTGATCCTACTCCTATTTTAGATCCTAGAGATATTAATAAGGCTTTTAAGTCTTTATTATTATTTTTTGTTTTTAATAGTTTAATGGGGTTTAGATTTATTAGTTTTAGTTTAATTATAAAATAGATACTTGTTATTATTACTATTATTATAGTTATATTGTTTATTATTTTCATAGTTAATTATATTATTTTATTTTTTAAAAAATGTTTTAATTTAGGTTATAGTAATACATTTTTTAATTAATGTATCATATGTTATATTGAAATATAAAAAAGGGGTGGATCATATGAATAATAATGAAATAAATAGTTGCTGCGATAATTGTTTAAGTAATGTTTTAAAAGTTATATTAATATTGCAGGAAAATTCTGAATGTGGAGATTCTTGTTTAGATACATGTGATAGAGGTTTCTTGGGTCAACAGTTATCTGGTAATTTCTATAATACAAGACCTATAGTTTTATATACTTGTTCTTCAGGAAGTACTCCATTATCTATGCCTGTTAGTAAGAGTCCTACGGAAACAACAACTTCTACTATATTTAGATTAGAGAAATTAGATTTTTGTTGTGCAACTTTTAGAGTATTAGTTGCAACTACAGCAGAAGGTGTTACTACTTATACTTCTACTAATTCTTTCTTCACTATTAATTGTAATTGTTTATGTGCTATTAGATGTTTAGAAGATACTTATGTAGAAGGTGTTTAAAAAAAGAAGCATTTTTATGCTTCTTTTGTTTTTTTCTTTTTCTTATTACTTTCAATAGCAACTCTTTGAACCAATCCGAGTGATATCATTAAGTTTATTACGTAACTTCCACCATAGGATAAAAATGGTAGTGGTACACCAGTTAGTGGTCCTAATCCCATTACTCCCATTAGGTTAATTGATATGTGTAAAAAGAAATACATACAAACACCATAGGCTATTAGAGAGCTTGTTAAATCGACAGCTTTTCTTGCTATGATATAGATTCTACATATTATAAACATATAGAGTAAGATTATAATTATTCCTACTATAAGTCCCCACTCTTCTACTATTATGGGAAAGATAAAGTCAGTATAGGATTCTGGTAAGTATAGGTATTTTTGGGTACTCATTCCTAATCCTTGACCTGTTACATTTCCGTTTTTAAAAGCTATAAAGCTGTTACATAATTGGTAACCTGATTCTTCTTGATATCTTTCACAGGGATCTTTAAAATTAAATCTTTGTAATTGATATGATTTTAGGAATAAGCCTTTAGCAAATATAAAGGTAATTGCTAATATAAATACTAATACTACTATTAGTGAAGAAAATTTAAAACGACATAGTTTTCCCATAGGGAGAGAAAAAAACATAAAGAAAGATATTAGAGCTATAATCATAGCTGTACCAAAATCTGGTTGAACGGCTACTAATACAAAAATTATAAATACTGGGATTAGGGGTTTAATTAGAACCCAACTGTTATTGAGGTTAGCTTTATTCTTGTTGTAATAGTTCGCTAAAAAGATTATTATTATTACTTTGGCGAATTCACTGGGTTGGATATTAATTGGTCCTAGTTGGAACCAGCTTTGGGCATTTTTAGCGGCATAACCATAGGCTGTTAAGCCTAATAATCCTAAGGTTATTAAGAATATTAAAATATACGAAAGGCCTTTATAGGTTTTAATAGGAATTCTTGTTACTAGTATAAAAATAATAGATCCTACTCCTATAAATGCTAATTGTCTTATAAAATAGAAATATGGACTGGCACCATAACGCATGTAACTTTCCATGCTAGAAGCACTTAAGACCATTACTAAGCCAAATATAAAAAAAATTATAGTTACTATTAATAAAGGTTTATCTATCTTTGAAAAAATTCTTTTCATATTATCCATCCTTTATTATATAATAACATATAATTTTTTATTTTTAAAAGGTTTTTTGTCTATTAGACACTTATTTTAATCTTTTATGTTATATTTAGAAAATTCAACATTGAGAAATTTTCTGCTTGCTAAGAAGTCACACATGTGAACAAATCTTTGTTCTGCTGTTATTGGTTTAGGAAGTACTTCTTTTTTTCTAAAGGTATCATAAGTCCATTCGCCCATATGAGATTCAATAATTGAACACATTTTTCTTATATCATCAATATCCATATTTAGTTTATCAACATTTTCCATAATATATTTGGAAATAAGTAATGGGTGGTCAAATCTTGTATGTTTTTCTTTTTCTAAGCCACTTTTTAATCCATCATGGAGAATTAGTGCCATTATTATTAAATCTTTGTCACGGGCTGTAAATTTACTTCCTATGGTATTATTTTGTAGTAGTTCATATGCTATTCTTACAGCTACTTTAGTATGCTTTAGTAGTCCTCTTTCACCAGTAGCAAATTTGGGATGATATTTTCCTGTTGATGAGGCAGGTATTTCAAAAAAGTAATCTGGTAATAATTTTATTAGTGTTTTAATATCTGCTTCTAATTTGCTATCCTTAATATATGATATTTCTTTTCTAAAATAACTTGTTTTTTCCATAACCCACCTACTTATCTATATGTACATCTATTTGATTATACGGTATAACTATATTATTATTATCAAATCCCTCTTTTATCTTTTTTAGTAATATTCTTTTTATTTTGTATTGTGTATTTGTCTCACAAATAACTTCAATAGCATAATCAATATTACTTGCAGCAAAGTTATCTACTCCTAATAGATTTGCTGATATTACTTCTTCTTCTTTTTTTATTTCTTCTAGGATATTTCCTAGTACTTTTTCTACTTTTTCTATTTTTTCTTCATAGCTAAAAGGAATCTTTAAGTAAAGTTTAGGATTATGAAGATTGTAATTTATTACTTTGGTAAGAGTTGAATTTGCTATTATCATTACTTCACCAGTATTCGCTCTTATTTTAGTTGTTTTTAATCCCATGGATATTACTTCACCTTTAAAGCCATCTACTGTTATCCAATCACCTAATGCAAAGGTATTATCAAATATAATAAATATTCCGGCTAAAAAGTCTTTTATAATATCTTGAAAAGCTAATCCTATTACAACTGTTGCTATTCCTAAAGAAGCTAGTATTTGATTGGTATTTATTTTATAGACATTTAGTATATTTATAATTACAAAGATAGCAATTATGTATTTAATAATACTTATTATTAAACTTATTACGGTATCTTTTCTTTTGGCGTTCCCTTTGGATATTATTTTATTTCCAACTTTTTCATTTATTTTATGTACCTTTCTTATTGAAAAAGAAATAATGTAATAGACTATTACTCCAATAGCTATATATAAAAGAGGTAAATAAAATTTTTCCGATGTTATTATCTTCGTTATATTATTCATATAATCCTCCCTTACTTGTTTTAGTTTAGCATACTTAATTATTTAAAGTAAATATAGTTAACTCTATGATAAGGAAATTCTAAATCCATACTCATTATTTTTATCACCATTACTACTTTGGTAATTAAACATGCTTGATAGATTCTTAGAAGAATCTCCTCTTATTAGCCAAGCATTATCATTATTTAAAAATGATACTTCTTTTGTATTGTTCCATGTTGTTATAACTTCATTATTAATAGTTGTTATTTCTTCTGTAGCATCTCCAGTTTTCCCTCTTTGGTTGACATTATTGTTAGTACTATAGGAATATGTATCGTAATATTTGTTGGGTATATTTGAAATAGTCCAATCAGTACCAGCACTTTGGATATTAAAATTATTTTTGGTATCTACCATATTTCCCATAACGTATTCTGATAAGCTACCACTCAAATCATATATTCCGTAAATATTCTTTGTTGTACTTGCTAAGGAATTTAAATCTTTTTCTTCGGTTTTGTTATCATTTTCCATTTTATTTCCTTCATAGGAATAAGTACCGTTATCTGTAGTTGGGATATCTATATTACTTGTTCCAGAAGATCTTCCTGTTATTCCATTTAGGGAATTGTTGTTATTTAAGATACTACATCCTTCTTCATTACATAGGCCATACTTACTATGAGTTAAATATGTTATAGCACCCCACTCTATATTTTTTAATAAGTGAGCATCTTGATTGGAATTAACAAGATAAGTATTAATTTTTTTTGCAAGGGAATAGCTTTTAGAAATAGTTACATTTCTTAGTGCCATTTTATCAGGTAATACTGTTGGTGTTTCAAGTGTTCCTGTTGTTTCAAATTTACCTACCCATATTCCAGTTAATTCTTTAGATCCATAAGTGAATGCGGGATGAGTATACCATACACCATCATTTTCTTTAGTGTTATCTATTTGGCAAAGATCATTTTTTGTGTTTGATAGATAACTATTATAGTTACAGTTTAAATTTCCTGTTGTTTTTGTTCCTTGTTCAAATTTTAGGATAATTCCTTGTTCTTTTGCTTCGTAAGTAGGTTCTTGATTCCAAACTTTATATTTATATCTTGGAATCCAAACAAAGAAACCTAATATATCTTGATCATTAATTATAGTTCCACTTTTTTCGTTTAAATAATTAGTTCTAGTATTTTCGGTTACAATTACAGCGTTAGCCCACATTTTAGTTTCAGAGCTGTAATCATACCATTTATATTTCGGATTGGTATTTGATTCGTCTGCTTTAAACCATTTATTTAGATTACTATCATAGTATACTGGAATGAGATTATTGTCTAGAGCTGGTTCGTTAGCTAGTTCGTTATCTAAATTTTTTATTTCTTCTGTTATTCTAGCGCCGCTTTTTTTAAGTTCTCCACCATTTAGAGTTCCAGTATTTACACCTATTTTTATCTTAGTTATTTCGTTACTATTGTTTATTGCTTTTAGAGATATTATTTTAGTATCAGAAGCTAGGATAGTTCCTGATGGTTTGGCTTCTGTTTCTTTTAAATAACCAATTATTAAGTTTTCATTTTTAGTTTCTAAAGTATAGTAAAGGGCATATGATAAATCTATTTCTTTATCGTTTTTTATAAGGATATCAATGTATTTACTATCATTTTCACTTATAACTATTTCATCTTCAGTTATATTTCCTATTACAAAAGTATAGGTTTTTGTATTAGTGCTATATGATATACCTGTACTTTCGGTCATAAGAGAAAATGTTTGATATAGACCCATGATAACAAATATTATTAAAATGATAAGTATAAAAGAAGCTCTTCCTTTACCTATTTTCTTTACTATTCTGTTTATCATTTTATCACCCTTTATTATAATTAATTATAACAAAAAAGAACTATTTTATCAATAGTTCCTATTTACTTTTCTTCTAATTTATCTAGTATTTTCTTAGTTATATTTATAGCTTGTTTTCTAATGTTATTAGATGCATCTTCTAAAACAGGAGTTCCTTTTTCTTTAGCAAGAGCTACTAATTCATCAGCTTTTTTTCTTAATTCTTTTCCTTTTTCTTTAGCTATTTTTTGTACTTTTTCTTTATCAAGATCTTCTAGTTCGTTTCTGAAGTCTTCGATTTTGTTTAGGAATTCGTCTTTAATTTCATTTACGTCAATCTCTTTTATGTTGTCAACAAATTTATCAATTTGTTTTTTTAGTTCCTTCCTGTTTTCTTCACCTGTTTTTGGTGAAAATAGCATTCCTAATCCAGCGCCTAATCCTAGGCCAAATAGTAAGCCTCCTAATCTACGTTTTTTACTCATCTTTTTTTCCATCTCCCTTTCTTTTTTCCTTAACTAACACTTTTTTTACAACGTTAGATATTCCATCCACTATTTTATCGCTTATTACAGCCATAGAGTCTGTTACAACATCAACGATGCTTAATAATTTGTTTACTTTACCTACTTTATCTTCTACATCACTTACAATATTATCTACTTTAGTAATAGTGTTTATTAGTTTTATACCTAATATTATTAATACAACTAATAATACAGAACCTAAAATATATAATATCATCAATAAAAAGCTATTAATATCTACCACACTAATCATCCCTTTCATCATACATTGAATCAATTAAATTAAATAAATCATCAGTAAGTTCTAAATCTTTTTCTTTTGGTTCTTCTTCATCCATACTTTTATTAATGGTTGATAATAAATTTATACTACTTTTTACTGGTGGAATATCTTTTTTCTTTTCTTTTTCTTCTTTTGCATGATTAACTATTTTTACTTCTTCTTTCTTGTCTTCCTTTTTTTCTTTAATTTCTTCTTTTACTTCTTCTTTAACAGTTTCTTTTTTCTCTTCTTTTGGTTCTTCTTCTAAATAGATTGGATCTATATCTTGCTTTTTCTCATAAGCAACACCATAATCGAAATAATTTTCTGCTGCTTCATCTAATGTTAAATCTTCATCATCTTTTTCACATAATGCTTCATACATTAAATTATTATCATCATTTATTTCTCTTTTATTCTTTTTACATTCTTTTGCTTTTTTTAGATACTCACAATTTTCACACATTAGGTTATCTTTAATATCTTCTTCTAGTGTTGGTTTAGTTTCATAAGCTTTCTTACGGACACTATCAAAATCAATCATTTTTGAATGTCTACTGATTTCGTAATTGCCGCCTTTTCTAGTTGCAACATCACTAGGTATATAGTTTTTATCTAAGACACCAAATATTGGAGAAATAATTGGCGATGCTTTAAACCTTTTTATTTCTTCTTCAGGTTCTTTATCTTTATATAATTTAGATACTTTTGTTTCAAGTATATTTATTTTAGGTTCTTCTTCGATTGGTTTATTAATATTTACTGTTTTAACTTCTTCTTCAACATGAATTGTATGTCTACTTGCTCTTGTTGGTTCAATGAAATCACTATCTTCAAAAACAGGGAATTTAAACGTACTTTGTTTTTCTTCAGTTATGTCAGCATCCATTGGTTTAAATTCTTCTTCTTTTTTCTCTTTTTTTGGTGGTTCAGGTTCTTCTTCCTTTTGCTCTTTTTCTTTTGTTTTTTCTTTAGCTTTTTTGGCTTTTTCTTTCTTTTCTTTTTCTTCTTTTTCTATCTTTTCACGCATAAATGTAGGAAGTTTATGTTCTTTTGTTTTTTCTTCTTCTTTTTTAATCTCTTTTATTTGAACCTGGTCATCTTCTTCTTCAATGATTTCTTCATCAGTAAATAAGTTTTTAAATTTTTCCATTAGTCCCATTAACAAGCACCTCTTTCTTTAATTATTCGTCTGGTAGTTGCTTTTCTTCCTCTTTTTCTTCTTGGACAAATTCTTCTAAGTATTGTGAAAACTTATTACTTGCATCTTCAGGTTTTTCTATTTCGTAAGTTACTTCTGAAAATGTTCCAAAATTTTCATCAATTGCTTTTTCAATCATTTTGTCTTTATAGTCGATATTATTTAATATTATTGTACTTAGAGATATTATTTTGTTTAAATGATCTTTGTCTGTGTATGCTTCAATTTTTGAATAATTATAAAGCATTTTAACTAGATATTTATCTTCTTCTTGAGTTATTTTTATATAACCTTTTTTGTCATTAAAACTTATTTTTTTATAATAATAGCTGTTAGCTTCGTCTTCATAATTAATATCTTTTTTATAATAATAGCTTATTATATCTACATATAAGTATAAATAAATACCATCTATTAAAAATTTTTGATTATAGTCATAGTTTTTAATTAATTTTACTCCCTTTGGTATATAAAATTTATATCCTCGTGCTACTTCATTTGTAATTGTCTTTGTTGTTAAGCAATTAACTATCATATCATTATAATTATTATCATCTTTTTCGACTCTAGCACATCCTGTTGAGAGTATAACTAATAACATAATAAAAATTATTTTTTTATGCATAAATAGCCACCTACTCTTTGTATATTATAACAAAAAATAATGCAAATTAAAATAGTTTATTAAACTTTTTTCTAAATTTTTATATAATAAAATGAAAGGAGATTATTATGTATAATTACAGATATCGTCAAATGCAAAATAACAATCGTTTTATAGGGGGAGGTTTTGCAGTTCCTTTTCTTCTAGGTGGTATTACTGGTGGCCTTTTAGCTCCTGCATTCTATCCTCGACCTTATTATTATCAACCAAGGCCAATGCCTTATCCGTATTCAATTTACTATTAGTAGCATTCGTCTATTATTGTTGATTCTATAACACCATTATTCTTTTTGGTTACTATTATCAAACAATCACTTAAGTCTTTATTATCAATAGGGCTTAATAAATCTTTGTAATAGCCATTTTCTTTTAATATTTTAGCCTTATAAGTTGTTTGGTTGTTTTCCCAATTTAGGTTGCAGCTAATTATATTGTTATTACAATCTTTTGTGTATAATTCGGAAGCTTTAATAATGTTTTTCTTCATTACTTCATAGGATCCATTTTTGGTTATACTAAGGGTCTTTCCTATTTCTCTAGATACTATTACTAGTGCAAGAGATATTATTATTAAAGCTGTTAATACTTCTATTAGAGTAAAACCTTTATTATTCATTATTCTTTATTTACGTGAATTAAATTTTCATATACTTCTTCTAAGGCTCTTCCTATTGGTTTTTCTGATTTGTAATCACTTATATTCATCTGATAATAGTTTGTTTTAGTCATTTCTTTACTTCTATTTGCAACAATATATACTAAGGCGTATTTTGAATCAACAACGTTTAGTATTTTATCTATTGATGGATATATCATTTCTTCACACTCCTCTTTATTATATATTTACTATAATACAATATATAAAAAAAGACAAGTTATTTTACATTCTATTAGACAGTTTTAATAAAAAAAGAAAGCGTAATGCTTTCTTTTAAAAATCGTTTCTATCTCTTAAGAAAGGAGGAACATCGAAATCGTTATCGATTTCTTCTCTGTTAGCAACATCCTTATATAGTTCTTCACGGTTTCCATTAATATTGTGATATAATGGTTCACTTTGTTCTTCAAAGCCTGTTGCTATTACAGTAACGATTACTTCGTCATTTAAGTTTTCGTTTATAACTGCTCCAAAAATTGTATTTATATCAGTATTAGCAGCGCTTCTAATTATTTCTGCAGCTTCTTCTACTTCAAATAGTGTAAGAGATGCACCACCTGTTACGTTTATGATTGCGTCTGTTGCACCATCGATTGATGTTTCTAGTAATGGGCTCGATACAGCTTGTTTTGCTGCTTCAACAGCTCTTCCTTCACCAGATCCTACACCAATACCAATTAGAGCATTACCTCTATCTTTCATTACTGTTTTAACATCGGCAAAGTCTAGATTTACTAGTCCTGCTACTGCAATTAAATCAGAAATTGATTGTACTCCACGATGAAGAACGCTATCTACTTCTCTAAAGGCATCTAACATTGGAGTAGTCTTATCTATTAATTCTCTTAATCTATCATTTGGTATTACAATTATAGTATCAACGTGTTTTTTTAATTCTTCCAAACCTGCTAAGGCTTGATCCATTCTTTTCTTTCCTTCAAAACTGAATGGTTTTGTTACAATACCAACTGTTAAAGCACCTAAGTCTTGAGCAATTTCAGCTATTACAGGAGCAGCTCCAGTTCCGGTTCCACCACCCATACCACAAGTTACAAATACCATATCTGCTCCTTTTAGAGCATCTTCTATTGCTGCTTTACTTTCTTGAGCAGCTTCTCTACCTATTTCAGGATTTGCTCCTGCTCCTAGGCCGTCAGTTAATTCACTTCCTATTTGTAACTTAGTTTCAGCTAATGATTTATTTAATGCTTGTACGTCAGTATTTGCTACTATAAAATCTACACCTTTTAGTCCAGATGAAATCATTCTGTTAATGGCATTACATCCACCGCCACCAACTCCAATAACTTTTATCTTGGCTAATTGGTCCATTTCTAATCCTTCCATATTATTCATTTTTATCCTCCTTACCCACTATAAAACTCCCAAAAAATTTATTAAATATCGTATTCTCTTTTTTAATTTTATTATTTGGAATTACTAAACTAGTTTCGTCTTCTATATCAAACATTGTGTATTCTCTTTCTCTTGATTCCATTTTATTTATAAAATATTTTATCATACCTAGAGCAGTTACATATTTGTTGTCTCTAGCTCCTAGTGTTGTTGAATTATATATTATTATATCTTTTCCAAAGACTTCATAGGCTACATTTTTAAATGATTTTATTTCGGTTAAGCCGCCAGTTAAAATAATATAATCAATACTTTTATCTGTTAGTGCTCTAATTTGTTTTTTGGCTAAGGTTAATATTTCAACCATTCTACTCATTGTAACTTCTGATACTTCTAATTGATTTAGTCTTACCATTTCTCCAATATTATTTTTTACTTCATATGTTTCGTTTAATTGGCAAAATCTTTTGTGAGAACTTGCAAATTTTTCTTTTAGAGTTCTTGCATCAAAGATATTTACACCAAAAACATAGGCAATATCTCTTTCAACATTTACGCCACCAATTTGAAGAGTGTTATTGTTTTGAATAATTCCTTCTTCAAAAATACTTATATTAGTGGTTTCATGCCCTAAATCTATAATTGCACCAGTTAGTTTATCTGTTTTATCAGTTCTTACTTCAAAGTAATCAGATAAACCTGCTATTGTTATATCCACTACTTCTATTCCAGCAGCTTCTACAACACTTAGTACTGAATAAATGTTTTTCTTTGGTGTTGATATCATTATACCTTTTATTTCTAATTTTTGTCCACTTTTACCTACCGGTTTACTAATTCCTTCAGAATTGTCAATATAGTATTCTATTGGTATTACAGTAACTAATTCATAGCCTTCATCTAATTCGTTATAGATGGAATCTTTTATAGCTCTATTTACATCATTATTGGAGATAATATTGTTTTCGTTATTGATATCAACACTGCCTGAAACAGTTTTAAATATAGCGTTGTAATCAGGAATATTTACTATAGCTTTTTTTATAGTTAAACCTAATGTTTCTTTTATTTCGTTTATGCCATTTTTAATTGATTCTATTACATCGTTTGCTTCTACTATTAAGCCTTTTTTTAATCCTTTTGATTTAACACAAGCACTAGCTAAAACATGTAATTTTTCGTTTATGTATTCACCAACTATTATTTTGATTGAATACGTACCGATATCAATACTTGTATATATTTTCTTCATATTATCTATCTCCTAAGTAAATAAAGCAGCAATTTTAGACAAAATTCGTACGTTATTACAAATATTTATGTATAGTATACCACCATACATAATAATTATATATTAAATGATTTTTTGTGTCAATAGTTATAAAATTAAAAGAAATCAATAATTATTGACTTCTTTTTAATTTTTTACTTTTAGTTAATGAGATAATTATTAGCAGCAAAATTATCACAAATGCTGATATTCCGCCTATTAATAAGTATTTTTTGCTATTTTCATTTATTTTCTTATAGATACTTATTTCTTTGTCATAATATCTTGCTAAAGTTTCCTCTTCTTTATCGTATATATAGTATCCTTTATTGCCCGTTGCAACGTTAGTTCCATAGATTAATCCTGTTTTGTCTTCTTCATTTATTTTATAGATATCAACTTGGGAGTTCTTTATCGTGGTTGTGTATTTTTTAAAATTAGTTAAGGTTTCTTTTGGTGTATTTATATTTAGGGTTACTCCTCCTACTGTTATCCATTTATATTCATTATATGATTTATCTTCTGGTTCATATGTATAGACGCTTATATTTCCTTTATCGTCTTTTAAACCTACTAAATATACTTTTAATTTGTCGTTATAATAACCATCTACTTCTTCTTTATCGATTTTTACTTTCTTTTCTTCAAATAAGTCTACTTCTGGTAATTCTTCTTTTTTTCTAATAACAGTATATTCTTTTCCATTTATCGTTACTTTAATTGGGTTATAGTCTTTTACTGTTAAGATTATATTATATGTTTTAGTAGTTCCATCTTCTGCTGCAACAATTATTTCTAATTTATTAGTTCCAACGGCAACAGATTTTTCACCAGTTCCACTTATGTTTGCTTTAGAATCATTTGCTTCAGCTTTAATTGTTACTTTTTCTGTTCCTGCTTCAACTTCAGCTTTATATTCTAAAACATCACTTTTAAATTCTGGATCTATTTTTACATTTTCTATTTCTAATTTTTTTAAATTGGCATCGCTACTTTTTTTAACAGTTGGAGTAGTTTTACCGGAGTTTGAACTTGGTTCTGTAACGGTTAAAGTTAGAGTTTTAGTTTCAAGGCTTAGGTCATTTCCATTATCGTCTGCTACAGTAGTTGGTGTTACAGTAATAGTTGTACTGCCACTACTTAATGCACTTATTGCGATGGTTACTGTGTTATTCTCTACCCAAGCAGTTCCGTTTGATACAGAAGCTACGCTTGAGTTAGATGAAGTTATGGTAAATCCTCCTGTTAGTTCATTTCCTTTGATATAGAGATTAACACTATTTCCTTTCGTTACACTTGATGCTGATAGTGAAATTCTATAATTACTACTTGCATTTACGGTATTTATACCAATTAGTAATAGAATTAAAGTATAACATAGATATTTTATCGTTCTATTCATCTTATCATCCCCTATGATTGACTAATATTTGCTTTCTTTAATATGTGATTTTTAATTATTACATAATCTGCTGCAGTAATTGTTCCACTTTTATTTGCATCTGCACCTTTTAGAGCTACTGCATTTAGATTATTTTTCTTTAAGATATAGTTTTTAATATTTACGTAATCACCAGCAGTTATATTTCCATCGCCATTTACGTCTCCATAAATTACTACTTTATAAGAATATTTTGTTGTTCCATCTTCATCAGTTATGGTAATGGTTGTATTTGTTCCAATATTACCGTTTGCTGGGATTCCTTTTCCGTTTGCATCAACAATACTTAATCCTTTAACACCTGATAGTTTTTGCATTATTGTGTTTGCAGTTGTACCTGGATTAATACCATTAATATATCCTGAATCATTTCTTACATTTAATCTATTGATATAGTAATCTGATCCTTTATTAGTTACTGGTTCTGGCTCTGGTTCAGGTTCAGGAGTTTGTGGTGTTGGGTCTTGATTTGTTGTTGTCGTTGTTGGTTGTTGTGGTTCAGTTTGAGTTGTTGTTGGTTCTGTTGTTGTTTGACCACAAGTATTACCAACGATTACACATGGACTTCCACCACTTGCCCATACTAATCCTGCTTTAGCTGGACTTTCTTCACCACTGTATGCTCCAATGTTAAAGAAATTGTATAAACCGACATAGGTTACATTTTTATAAGTAAATTGTTCTCCGGTAGTTGTCATAGATCCTTGAGTGCTTGAAATACTTGTTTCTTGTTTTGCTAAACTTGCTAGGTATACTGGGCTTACATCTTTTACTCTTCCAGCATAAACGAATATACTAGCATATGTTTCGTTATCTACAGGACTAGTTCCTCTCATAAAGGTATTGTTTAATACACTTTGAACTACTGATTCTGTATAGTTGCTTGAGTATTTTAAACTTTCAAACATTAAAATGTAATTTTCATTTAAGAAGTTTCTTGGATCTAAATAGTATTTTACTGTTTCCATATTTGCTAAATACCATCCTGGTTCTGTTGAAACGTAACTGCCATTGGCATTAACGTAATAGTAAGCACCCCCCATATCTATTGATGATACGGATTGTTCTGCTCTTGCAGCAGCAGTGAAATCAAGATTAGTTCTCATGTTTTCAAAAGTCCAGTTTGGATGAACTGTATGTAGAGCTCTTAATTTCTTTTTGTATGTTTCATTAAATCCTTGAGCATTTAGAGTATTTTCAAAATTATTATCGGTCACATTTGTTTGGCCACTTGTATCAGCGCTTTTTCCTGGAAGAGCTGTTGTATCTGGCATATTATTGTAAGTTGGTATAATAAAGTGTAATGGTAAATTTAATAAGCCGTTGGCACTATAAGAGTTATAACTACTTCTTGCTTCACTTGCAGGAGCTGCTAAGTTAGCCATGTATTGGTGGTTGTAAGTACTATATGATGAATTAGGATTTACGTTATATTTTTTTAGATATGATGTATGTTGTCCTTTAGCTATATAGTTTTTAGCGATAAATTCCGCTCCACCTGTTATAGCTTTTTTAGGGCTTGTCCATGGTCTATCGTATTCTGTTGTTTGGACTACTGGTTTGCTTAGATATACGTAGGTACTACAAGCATAACCAACATTATTTCCATATCTTACTTTATACCAATTATTTGAACATTTGCTATTGCTACTTATGTCTTTGTCAAGTATTTCCATTTCACGATCACAAGTTACATATGTAACTTTCCCACTTTTGTTGGTATCAACCCAAATATTTAGTGGGTCGTCATTTTCAACACAAGAAGCGTATCCTTTTAAAAGTGTTATATAGTCTCCACAGGCATATCCTGTTTTATTTATTGTTCCATAGGAAATCTGGTACCAATTGCTACACATACTATTACTTCCAGCAGAAACATTTGTTATTGTTACTTGAGTTCCATTTGTTAGTTTATCAATTACTTCTCCACCAACAATATTTCTTATGTTTAGGTAGTCATCAACTACGACTGTTCCTGTTGTTGCAGCGTTTACTTTAATACTAGGTATTAATAATATTATAAATAAAAATATATATTTTATTTTTTTCATATCTACACCTACTTTTCCTTATACTGTCTTAATTATAACAAACTTCTATATGTTTTTCTACAATTTTTGACTATTTATTTATTTTTTGGAAAAAGTGTAAAGCAAAAAAATAATACTATTTCTAGTATTATTTATAAGTTACATAATTATTTTCTTTAACTATTTTTCCTTCTTCAGTTAATTCAGCTGTTACTTCGTAGTTTTCAAGATATAAATCTTTAACTCCTGTTGCTATTAGGTCTTCTACTCCAGATGAAATGTTTTTGTAGTAGAGATTTCCATCTATCAAGTAGTATTTATAGCTTGATGAACCAGCAAAACCTGTTGCTCCTACGATTTTTTCGGCTGTTATTTTTACTTCTTTTCCTTGTTGATTGGTAAATGTTTCTGTTACTTCATTTTTTGGTGTTTCTTCTTCTTTTTCTTCTTCAGGTACTTCGATTATGTCTTCATCTACTTCTATTTCTTCTTTAGTTTTTTCTTTAGGTTCTTCTTTCGTATTATATTCATGATATGCATATACAGCTCCTCCAATTAAAAGAAATATTATTGCCGTTATTATTACAGATTTCCAATTATTATCCATATTATCACCTTTCTTAGATTTTTATTTCCATTATAATTATTATTAATCTTAATATTTGAATAAGATTACCTATAAAGAATAATTTGGTATTTAGAAGAAATATTTTTAGTATTTTATTGGTATCTTTAGTTGGTTTAATATTGTTAATAGCAGTTTCTGTTAGGTTATAAATTATATATTCTATAATTGCTGTTATTATTATAATTATTAGTGCTATTTTGCAATCACCTGTGTTATGAGCAAGAATTGTTAGTGTTAGTGATATAAGGGGAATAATAGTAAATATCTTTAATTTATTAATAATTTTTGATAAGTAATTAATTAGGTTATTATTAATTAGTGAATATCCTGCTAAAAGAGATGATGTTGCTTGTGAAAAAATTGTTTTGCTATCGTAAGTTTTACTTGTTAGTTTTATTATTCTTCTTTTGATATTGTAATGGCTAAAGTAATTGTCTTTACTTTCTACAAAGTTAATGTTATCTTCATTTTCTAGTATTTTTAATATATTCTCACTAGCTGTTATGTTTGTTTCTTTTTTGTTAGTAATATATGTTATTAATAATAATAGATATGGTATAGTGGTTATTATTATGCTTATTATTAATAGTATTTGGTTTAGCATATACTCACCTTCTTATAACATCTTATATGGTTTTACTTTATTATTCTCTATTTGTTTATATATTGCTATGGGATTGTTATTTTTATCTAATAGCATTATTTTGTCTTCTTTAAAAAATGATGGTAGAACAGCTCCATTTTTTATTTTGGTTGCTAATTCGTCATTAATTATCTTAGTAGGTATATTTAATACATCTTGTGGTTTTTGTAATTCATAGTTGTTATTTTTTATATCTTCTAGAGAAAAAGATTTATCAATAGTAAATATTCCTTGTTTTGTTCTTTCTAATTTAGTCATAGTTGCATAGGTATCTAGATACTTTCCAATATCTCTTACTAGACTTCTTATATACGTTCCTTTACTTACGTTACATTTTATAGTAAATTCGTTATTGATAATATCACTTATTAGTTCTATGTTATAGATTTCTACTTCTTTTATTGGTAAATCTACTTCGATATTATTTCTTGCGTATTCATATAGTTTTTTGCCATTTACTTTTACAGCAGAGTATTTAGGAACTTCTTGTTTTATTTTTCCTTTAAAATTATTTAGAGCTTTGATTATTTTTTCTTTAGATATATTAGTTACTTCTTTTTCTTTAGTTATTTTTCCTGTTATATCTAGTGTGTCTGTTTCAATACCTAGTTTAATTGTTGCTATGTATTCTTTATCGTTTGCAGTTAATAATTCTGCTAGTTTTAGTGATTTGCCAATACATAGAACTAATACTCCTGTTGCTAAGGGATCTAGAGTTCCTGTATGCCCTACTTTTTTGGTTTTTAGTTGTTTACTTACTATATTAACTATATCTCTACTAGTATAATCTTTTTCTTTATTTACTACTAATATCCCGTTCATACGTATTTCTTTGCTTCCTTAATTAAAGCTTTTTTGACTTTATCAAGAGTTCCTTTAATTATGCAGCCAGCAGCTTTACTGTGGCCGCCTCCATCAAATGCTTCAGCTATTTCAGATACGTTTATATTGTCATCATTACTTCTAAGAGATATTTTATAAACATTTTTTTCTGATTCTCTTATGAAAATGGATATTATTACACCTTCTACTTTTCTTCCGACATTTACTATTCCTTCGTGATCTCCGGCTTTAGCATTAGTTTCTTCCATGTCTTTGGAAGTAATATATGTTAAGGCTATTTTGCCATCACATAGGAATTCTAATCTAGATGTTGCTATTTTAGTTAGAGCAAATTGGGATTTAGTTTGCAAATCAAAAGTGTCGTTGTATATCTTACTAATATTTACTCCTAAATCTAACATATTAGCAGCTATTTCAAATGTTTCATCATTTACGGTATCATATCTAAAACCACCAGAGTCAGTTATGATTCCCATCATAATAGCTTCTCCTAATTCTTTAGTTAGATTTATATTTAGTCTTTTTATTATTTTTATTAGAGTTTGGCATGTTGCTGGGCTTTTGTCTTCAACATAATTGCATTCAGCATAAAAGGTATTACTAGCGTGATGGTCAATAGAGATTGTGTGTTTTCCTTTTTTAAATTCGTTTGTTGGGTCATATAGTCTTTTTTCTGTTGCACAGTCTAAAGCTATACAAATGTCGTAATTTTTTTTAGCTTGTGATAGTATTTTTTCTCTATCTTTTAAGAAATTAAAACAGGAAGAGTATTCGTCAGTAATTATATCTACTTCTTTATCGATACTTGTAAGTCCCATATAAAGAGCTAGACTACTGCCTATTGCATCTCCGTCGGGAGATTCATGAGTGAATATAGCGATCTTTTTGTTCTTAGTTATTAAATCAATTAGTTTATCTAATTCTATTTGGCTATTCATTCTTATTAATTCTTTCTATTATACTTTCAATATTGTTACTATATTCTATAGATTTGTCAAAAACAAATTTTAGTTCTGGCATTTTTCTTATTTCTACTCTTTTTGATAATTCCATTTCAATAAATTTACTAGCGTTATTTAGCACTTTAATTGTTTCGTCTTTTTTAGTGTCATCTAATACTGTTACATATACTTTAGCAAAAGATAAATCGTTAGTAATTGATACGGCTGTTATAGTTACAAAGCCTATTCTTTCATCTTTAATTTCTTCTTCAATTATCGTACTTATTTCGATAGCAAATCTATGTTCTAATCTATCTATTTTAACACTCATGTAATCACTTCCTCTTATTCATTATACAACAAAATAGTTAGTTAGACAATGTCTTTTTCTGTCGGAATAAGAGGGCTATAAATATATTGAACATATCTTTTTTAGTAAATATGGGAAGAGATATACTTCTAGTAGTGATGATATAAAACTTAGGATAATACATATTATTAGAATTACTACGTATTGTTTTAGAATTAATTTTTTATTAGATTTTTTATTTATTATAATTGATAATAAACTTCTACTAAAAGAAATACTATAAATAGTAAGAGTTAAAACTACTATTATGTTTAGTATTGTACTTGGAAATAAATATAGAATACTTGCTATAATTCCTTTGTATTTATAGGTAATTAGAATTGAAGATATACTGAATCCTGTTATAAATCCCTTTATGTATGTTAGAAATATATTAAATAGTATTCCTATTATTGTTAATCCTAAGATCCAGATAATTATTACAAATGTATAATTAATTATTAGGCTATTTTTTAGGGCTTGTACATTATTAATAGTATTATTATTTATGTTTGAAATAAAGGATTGAATTTTTAAGATAACGTTATTTTTGTCTGTTTTATTTAGTGTTGTTAAAAAGATTGAGCCTGATATTACTCCTAATAGTAAAGTTGTTGTAGCAAAGTAATTTGTTTTTTTGTTGGGAAAGATTAGTTCAATTAGTTTCTTCTTTTTCTTCATATATATCACCAGTTAAATATACTCATTTGTGCTTGTAAATATTCCTAAAATTTTATATAATATATTCGAGGTGGAAATATGAGCAAGAAGTATAAGGTTAAACATGTAAAAGAAGAAGAAATAGAAGAAGTTGAAGATACTAGTGAACTTAGTAAAAAAGAATTATATGATTTAAAAAAGCAGAAGAAATTAAAGGAAAGAGAAAAAGCTATAAAGAAGACTAGTGATAAAAAGAAAAAGAAAAAAGCTTCTACTTATAAGACTAATTTAGCAGGAAGAATATTTGCTATTATTATGTTAATATTAATGATTGGTTCTGTTATAGCAACTATTTCTTATAGTTTTAACAGATAAAAAAACAACTGATAATATCAGTTGTTTTTATAATAGTAAATATAATCCAATAAGTGATAGTACTGCTACTATTACACCTAATAATACATAAGAAACAAATCCTGGTTCTTTTTTTGTTGGTGAAGCATCACCTGCTGGTTCTTCTTCAACATCTTTATACGCATCATCTAGTGCAATGTTAGTTGTATTGGCAACAGTGTTCTCTTCTGGCCCAATTGTTGGCATTGGAATATTAGTTTGGTTAACGAAATTATTAGTTGGGGCGTTATCATATTTTACTAGTTCTATTCGATCGGGATACATAGATGCAAATCTTTCGTTAAATCCAAGATATGTTTCGTTATTGTTTAATTTTATTTGTTTAAATATTTCTTTTCCGTTTTGTTTTAATTCACTATAAGCTTTATTTATTAGATAACCTATAGCTTTATTTAAAAAGCTTGTATATTGAGGATCGATGTTTTCTTTTACACCATTCATTATTTTACCATCAATTACAGGAGTTACAACAGCTACTCCTTCATAGTTAAATTTATTATATATTTCCGTAATTTTATTAGGTATTTCCGTTAAGGCTGTTTTGGTTGGATTAATCGTATCGATGTTATCAACTAAATTAATGACTATAGTAGCAGATTGTTCATTTGGGATACCTATATAAAAGGGAATTTTTTCGTCTTGGACTAAATATATATTTTTATTTCCAACATTTCCAATTAAAGTATTATTCATCTTTACCACCCTATCTTAGTATATAGTCATTATAACAAAAAAAAGATAATTTGTCATTATCTTTTTTATTATTTTTTTACTTTTTTTATTAGTTTTTCTTGTTTTTCTTTAATTCGTCTCTAATTTCTTTTAAGATTTTTACTTCGTCACTTTCAATTTCTACTATTTCTTCTTCTTTAGTTTGTTTTTTAGCAAGTAATTTGTTTACGGCTTTTATAATTAGGAATACTACGAAAGCCATAATGATGAAGTTAATTATGTCAGTAATGAAAGCTCCATATCTTAAGTTTAGTTTTCCCGCTTTTAGGACATATTCAGAGAAGTCTACTTCTGAGAAGCAACCTAGGATTGGTGATATGATATTCTCAGTTAGGGATTTTACTAATCCTTGGAATGCACCACCAATGATAACACCTATAGCTAGGTCTAGGACATTTCCTTTTGAAATAAATTCTTTGAATTCGTCTAATAATTTTTTGTGCTTTTTATTTTTTTCCATTTCTTTCACCTCATAATCTATTTTTTATTCGCATTACTAAGCTTGGTATATCTACTTCAAATTCTTTGACTAAATCTTCTGGTAAACCAGAGGCGCCAAATTCTTCTAATGATATGAAATCATCATCTTCAGTTAGTATTTTATACCAGCTAGGATCATTAGAAAATTCTATTACAACTTTCTTATATCCTTTTGGTAATACTTCATTTTTATATTCTTTTCCTTGCTTTAGGAAGTTATTTAAGTTTGGTACAGTTACTACTCTAGCTTCAATGTAGTTTTTCATTAATTCGTCTTTTAGATTCATTGCTAATTCTACTTCCGTACCACTTGCTACTAGAATTACGTCTAGGCTTTTCTTAACTTCACTAATTATATAGGCTCCGTATTCTATTCCTAGAGGATTAGTAAATTCTTGTGTTTCAACATGTCCTCTTGGTAATATTAGAGCACTAGGTTTGGCATTTATTAATATTTCGTTCCAGCAACCTATTAATTCTTTGTAGTCTGCTGGTCTATAAACACTAAGATTTGGTATTGTTCTTAGCATTGCTAATTGTTCAATTGGTTGATGGGTTTTTCCATCTTGTCCAACTAGAATACTATCGTGACTAAATATATATGTTACTGGTAAATTCATCATAGCACTCATTCTTATAGCTGGTTTCATATAGTCTGAAAATGATAAGAATGTGCTTCCAAATACTCTTAAATTACATAGAGCCATTCCGTTTAGTATTCCAGCCATTGCGTGTTCTCTTACTTCAAAGGCTATATTTCTTCCGGAATAATTATCAACACAGAAATCGTCTTTTCCTTTTAGATACGTTTTAGTACTACTACTTACGTCTGCTGATCCTCCTAAGAAGTTTGGAACGAAAGCTGCAATTACATTCATTATTTGGTAATTAATATCTCTTAGGTCTCTATCAACAAATAGTTTTGTTGTATCAACTACTTTATCTAGTTTAAGAGTTATTTGTTCATTATTTATTAAACTATTTAAATTATTTAATTCTTGTTCATCTATTGTTTTGATATATTCTTCATAATCTTTATACCAATCGTTATAGCTACCATCTAATCTTTCTTTTATTTCTTTTCTAAATAATTGCATATTCTTTTTGTCATATTCCCATTTTTCTGGATTATCAAATTCTTCTTTCATTTCTTCGTAGTCTTCTATTTCAAGTTTTCCATGAATTTTGTTTGTTCCTTCATATTTGGAATATTCTCCTAAGACTGTATCAACAATTATTAGACTTGGTTCTTTAGCTTTTTTTGCTATGTTTATAGCTCTGTTTATATCTTTTACGGTATTTTTAGCTTCTACTACGTTCCATTTTAAATCGTTATATATATCAAATATTTTATTTGAATAATCATCATCTAGACCACCATCCAAGGTAACGTTATTGCTGTCGTATAAAACGATTAGGTTATCAAGTTTATATTTACTAGCAAGGAATGCAGCTTCATAGCTTATTCCTTCCATTAAATCGCCATCAGATACTAGAGCATAAACATTGTAATCAAAGAGACTTACTTTTTTATTGCTATAAGTATTGTCTAAGTATTTGCCAGCCATTGCCATACCAACAGCATTGGCAAATCCTTGTCCTAATGGTCCGGTTGTGGTTTCTATTCTATAATTTAAGTCATAATCTGGATGTCCTGGTGTATGAGAATATAAATTACGGAAATTTTTTAAATCGTTTATATTATATTCAGATTCATTTACACAAAACAATGTCGCATATAGTAAAGCCGAGCCATGACCTGCTGATAATACAAATCTATCTCTGTTACACCAATCTTTTTTGTTTAAATCAAAAACTAAGTGGTTGGCAAATAAAGTGTAGATTATTGGGGCAGCTCCTAAAGCAATTCCAGGATGACCACTACCAGCTTCATTAATCATATCAAGTGCAAGGCTTCTAATATCATTAATCATTATCTTATCACTAACTTTAGCCATATTTCCTCACTTTCATATAAATTATACCATATTTGATTTAAAATAGAAATATATTTCTACAAAATATGTGCTTTCTTTTTAGTGTTTGATAAACTAGTTTTATCAGTTTTATCTTCCCCATTAATTAGGGATTTTTCTGGATATAAATCTGGGCAATTAATTGCCATATTGTCGTAGTTTTGAATATTATATGTATCTAGATTATTTATCTTATTTAAAAATTCTTCAAACTTCTCTGTTGTATTAATAAGTGCTGTTAGTAATCTTGATAAATCTCTTCCAACAATAATTCCTT
>JAEEGL015029676.1_pt1 | contig 22831 bp, 18 predicted proteins | sample 9134231 | NCBI WGS metagenome assembly JAEEGL01 (sample SAMN16246548, study PRJNA631951) | gut metagenome | biome: gut microbiome; feature: rumen; material: fiber-attached | host: Bos | place: Iran: Karaj | collected 2018-10 | reverse complement strand
GTCGAGGCCTTGGAGACCAAGGGGACGCTCAGGCATAAGACTGCCTACGACTACCTTTCACGTCTCGGATCGCTCGAGACATATATCCAGGAGTGCCATGTGGGCATCAGGTTTGCCTACCAGTTCGACCGTACCTTCGTCGTTGATTTCCTGGACTACCTCATCCTAGACAAGGATGTCAGCGCCACGACGCGCAACAACTACCGCACGTGGCTATCCACCTTCGGAAGCTGGCTTGTGGAGCGACGTTACATCTCCAGTAATCCTGTTGAAGGCATCCACATGCTGCGTGAGAAGGAGAAACAAAGGGATGCGCTGCCTGCCTCTGCCCTCGTGCGCATGCGCGATTACCTTCTTAAAAATAACAGGCATTTCCTTTTGGCCTGCATGATGGAGTACTATACCTTCATCCGCCCCGATGAACTGAGACACATCAGGATCGGCAATATCTCCGTTACCAACAGGGAGGTGACCGTTCCTGCAGATGTGGCGAAGAACCACAAGGAGCGGCATGTGGGGCTGAACACCAAGCTGCTGCTACTGATGAATGAGCTGCACACCTTCGACTCCCCCTCCCACTACTTCATATTCGGTGACGGCTTGAAGCCAGGGCAGACCATGACCTACCTCAACTGCTTCCGTGTGGAGTGGAAGAAGATGCGGACTGCCCTGCGCTGGCCTGAGAGCTATCAGTTCTACAGCCTGAAGGATGCCGGCATCCGGGATCTTGCCAATGCCGAGGGCGTGGTCGTCGCCCGTGATCAGGCTGGCCATTCCGACGTTGCCGTCACCAACAGGTACCTGAAACAGGGCAAGGTGGTACCGGAAAGCGTGAAGGATTTCGAGGGTGTGCTATAGCAATTCCTCGAAATAGCCGTTTACGATTTTCTCCATTCCTTCGGCTCCGAACTGTACTTCCAGTTTCTTGCAGGCATACCGTTTGTTCCTGATCAGGAATATGGAATAGACAGACGGGATCCTGTCAGCTGTGAACACCACCCGGTGTTCCGCGTTCCTGTTCTGTCTGCGGGCAGTCTCATGCAGCTGGCCGATGTAGTGGGTGGAGTTGTCGTTTGCCAGTGACAGCGACCAGTTCTTATGCTCGACGTTATTATTGGGGCGGTTGTAGGCCCAATGGGTGAAAGGCATCTGGTATGTCAGGTGATAGAATCCCGTCGGTACGGCTTTGTCGTCCATCAGGAACACCTGCATGATATCCTCTTTCTGACCTTCCTCCTCCTGTGTGCCGTTGATGGCGTCCCATACTGTCGGCTTATTGGCTGCCTCGTATTGGTTCTGCAGGCATAAGGCTACCTGTTTACACGTCCATCTGTAATTAAAGGCATCCCGATAGATGTTTGCGAAGTTGTTGGAAGAATCCCATTCGAACACACACATTTCCACCTCTGTTGTCGTGGCTACAGGTGATATCTTCAGCTCAACGTCATTGTCATTATCGGTGTTCCTAACTATGCTCCCGAAATGGTTGAAGCGTATTCTCTCCAGTGTCTCATTGTTCTCCTCCGCCGTAATCTTTGCGCAGAACTGGCCTTCTGGTGTTGTCCAGATGCTTACCTTTTTTTCCTCTGCAGACATGGATTCCCACTGTGCTGCTGATTCGGCAGCCGTGCATTTTATCTCACTGAAAGAGTCTATGACTTCCCTTTCAACAAGATCCACGTTGTGGTACTCGCTCTCACCTTTCTTATAGTTCACGTTTGAGTCATAGAGGTTGCTTGCCACGTCCTCATCGTCGATAACCTCCACCTCATATTCATCCTTCGTGACGTCTGAGATGTCGACGACACCATCCGTATATGCCGACTGGATAATGTCAACGGTACCGGTAATGTCATTGAAGATAACAGTTACGTTGAGGAAGTTCTGCAGCTGCTTGATGAACTCCTCAACCGTCCAATGTGGCAGAGCCTTAGCCATGCTCATTTCATCAGCACTGTTGTTTCTCCCGTTGTCATGTGTCTTGAAGGTTGTCGTGTTTCTGGCAGTGGCAATATAGATGCCATTTACGAAATCATTGTCGACATCGTTCCTGTTGATGGTATAGCCAAGGTGGTTGAAAATCCATCTTGCCACAAACATAAGGTTCGGGCTGATGCATTCCCTAGTCATCTCGATGTAGTAGTTCCTGGTCTCGGGATAAGCCAGCGGCTCGGCATTGTGATACAGTCTCTGCTGCTCTGCAATGTTTATCATCAGATGCTGTTCATTCCACAATCCCATGTAGCTACCGCCCGGCGGCGTGGATCCAGCCTCGTCAAGTGTCGGCACATAACAATAGACGCCTTTCTTTCCTGGGAATGTGCCAGCCATTATCAAAGGTGTTCCAAAACCAGCTTCATCTGTAGCGTAGCCGTCGAAGGAACGGTTGGTGTCCGTGTACTCATAGTGGAACTCGTCAATGTACATCTTCTGAGCCTTCGTCCAGAATTTCACATGACTGTTGCCTGACAGCAGCTGGAGCTTCACTTCTGTACTGCTGATGTTCGTAATCTTGGCAGTGCCCTTGAACACGACTCTCGAGTCCACGACGATCATAGCTTCGAATGTCTGGTACCGCTTCGACACGTCGAGCCTGTTGACGGGTCCGAAGGCCTTGCGGTTCTCATCTATGTCCAGCGGGAAAACAACATCCAGCGTATAGCTGCCTGCTTCCTCGAAAAAGGTGTTCTCGATCGTCAGTTTCAGGCTGGTATTCTCCTTAAAGTACACCCGCTGCTGGTTGATATATACTTCTGTCATAGCCTTTACTTCTTACTGATTAGTCTTTCGTATCTCTTCAGTGATTGGTAAAGACCTTTCGGGCCATCCATCACAGTATAGGCCTCAATGCCTTCGTCCAGTCTCTGAATAAGTATCTCCGTTGCCTCGCGGTGTGCCTCTACGGCATCACGCAGTTCCTCGTTATCGGTCTGCACATTGATAATGGGAGCGACTAACTGGCTGCTGCCACCCGCGCCCATGGAGCGCGATACGTCCTCGGCTGTCAGGCTTCCGACGGTATTGTTCCGCTGTGCCTGGTCGAGGAAGTTCAGGAACGGCAGTATGGCGGGATTCTGCACGGCCTGATGGTTGGCCACAAATTCACCTTCATGCACCACTCCGGCCTCTTTCTGGTACCGCTTGCCACCGGTGAATCCACCGCTATAGTAGCCCATCGCCTCCGTCTCGTGTTGTTTCTTGATGGTCGCCACCTGAAGCATACCCGCAGCGACTGCTGCAGCTGCTGCAATTGGTCCTAGAATATAGCCAATCAAAGGTACTTGTGCGGCAGAAGAATATGCGTTAATAGCAGCCATTGCCGTGCTGGCCAGAGCCTGAGCAATCTCAATCTTCATGGCCCGCTTGTTGGCCTCCGTCTTGATGGCGGCTATCTCTTTCTGTTTCTTCGCCTCCAGCTGCTTGCGTTTCTTCTCGTTCTTTCCGGCAGCCTCTATCTGTTTGTCGTAGTTCTTCTCTACGACGGCTACCTCATAGTCAGAGCATGCCTTGGCATAGTTGCTGATGCCACCAAGAACTGATGATACTGCCTGGTACATCGCCTGGTACTTCTGCTGTACCTGCTCGATGAAATCCGAAAGGTTCTGAGCCTTGGCGGCAAGGTACTCGGCATGGGTCAGCTTATCCTGCTCATAAAGCACTTTTAGCTGCTCGTTTGTTCTCAGGTAGTTCGTCAGGTCACCCGTCCATGGATTGCCGGTGTTGGCATCCCCGGCTTTTTCCCTGGCAAGTGCGAGACCGTTGCTGACCTTCTCGGTGAACTTGTCTTTGTTAACCTGAGCCGGATTCTGGGCATACTTAGCCTCAATGGCCAGCTTCGCCTGTTCATATTCATCCTTCATCAGCAGCTCCTCATCATAGAGTTTCTTCAGGGCCTTCAGCTCGATGTCCCGCATCATAACGTCTGCCTGGTACAGATAATCCTGCTTGATCTGCAGCAGACGTTCTGCGAAGCTCTTCTGAAGTTCTATCTGGTGCTGCTCGCTCCTGTCCTCTATCTCCCATTCTATCTGCATCCTCTCGAGGCTGCCTTTCTGGTAAAGTTCTGCCTTCTCTTTCAGGAAAAGCATGTCTTCTTGGAACAGTGCCTCGTTCAGTTCGTCCTCATTATGGAAGAGCGTGCTTTTCTCATCGTAGAACTGCGCTTCCATCATAGCCTTTGTCATCTGATGGTTGCGTTCGATCTCCTTCAAGCTCAGCTTGCGTGTCTCATCGTCCCCATGGGCGAGCAGCTGCTTCTCCTTGGCATCGAGGCGGAGCCATTCCGCACTACCCTCCTCGAAGATCTTCTTCCTTTCGGCGATACCTTCCAACTGAATCTTTTTCCGCTTCTCCAGATACTGGAGATAATTCGTCAGACCCAGGCTATAGCTGACCAGCTCATCGGCCAGCCTCTGGTCGGTCTCGGCCTTCAGCCTCTTGTCCTGTTCCTTGCGCTCCTTCTCTGCATCATTCTCAGCTTTCAGCCGTTTCCGCTCCTCCTCGCGCTCCTTCTTCTCCCGTGCCTTGCGTTCCGCTTCTGTCTCGTACCTCGTATCGGTGGGAGATGTCTTTCCGACCTTCTTTGTCGCATCCTTTCCCTCCTCCACGATCTTCTGCATCTGCTCAGACTGCTTCTGGTTACGGTCGATGATCTCCTGCTCCTGGCTGATGCGTTTGTCGTTGTATTCAATCAGCTTCTGGTAGTGCTCAATCTGTTTCTTCTGTGCGGCATCAACATACTTGACGAACTTTCCGTTTTCGTCATACATGGCATAGCCCACATTCCAGTCGGCATATTTGAAGGTAGTATCCTTCGACACACCCATCTCTTTCAGTTTCTGCTGGGCGTATCTGCGGTTCCCCTTACGTTGTTCCAGCGTATCCTCATGCCCCATACTGCTCTCCTGAAGCTTAACCATCTTGTTGAAAGCGGCCTGTGCCCGTGCGGCCTTCATCAGGTTGCTCGTGTAGTCATCGAGGGCAGAGGTATTGCTGTTGATAAGGCGGTTCTCCGTCGTCAACTGTCCGTGATACTCCGGGCAGATGCGCTTGATTTCATCGAGGGCCTTTTTCCGTTCCTCATAGCCTTTCTTGTTGTCTTCAAGCGTCTTTCTCAGCTGCTTGAACTTTGTCATCTCCTCTGCCACGGCGGCATTCGCCTCGTCACTGACTGCCTTCAACGCGTCATGCTCTTCCTTCAGCTGACGTACAGCCTTGGCATTCTGCTGTGCCTCCTTGCTGGCAGAGCGGAAGTATGAGACAAGCCCCCAGATAGCCGTGCCAAGGGTAAGGATGACCGTCAGCAAGGCGGTATATGGATTTGACAGTGCAGCCAACCTCATCAGGCGCATGGCAGCTGCAGCACGCGTCATGTTTCCGGTGAGGAGTGCCACCCCTGCATTGTATGCCAGTACGGCTGCCGTGCGGAGCTTCAGCAGGACAGTACCCGCCTTGTGGTAGGCCTGTATCAGAAGCTCTATTTTCGCCCATGCCCATGCCCGGATCTCCGCTGCCTTGTATACGGTGGTGATTACTGCCACCTCTGCAGCGAGTATGACGATGGCCTTCCAGTGGTCATAGACAAAGCTTGTCAGCACGTTCAGGCCCTTGGTCAGTGCAGATGCGCTGGTGATGGTGTATTTCACAAGAGGGAGCAGGCGTTCTCCAAGTTCGACACTCATCTCATGGAACTTTTTCTTGCACTTGTCTATCTCTGCCTGTACGGTGGTATTCATGGTGTTGTATTCACCCTGAACACTCGTGGCCTTCTCATACGCTTCCGTGGCCCGCACCTGGTGCTTCCGGACATCGTCGATCTTGTCGGCAAGCGTTGAGAGCACGCCAACAGCACGCGATCCGTCCAGCCCCATGTCATCGAGCATCTTCATCATTACCTGCGGGTCAGCCTGCTTCAGGCTGTCGGCCAGTGCGAGGATGGCACCGTTGGCATCCTTACGCAGCATGTCGGAGAATTCCTTCACGTCCTTTCCCGCTATCCTGGCGAACTTCTCCGTGTCGGTCTGCATCTTCGTAAGCATGTTGCCGAAGGCGGTGGCCGCCATTTCGTCACGCAGGAGGTTCTCATCCATCACGGTACCGAAGCCCATGATCTGTGCCTGTGTCAGTCCCAGCTGTTTGCCGAAGCCTGCTACGCGAGCGGTGAAGTCTACCAGATACCCAGCCTGTGCGCTGCTGTTCTGCACCAGCTCGTTGATGGCAGAACCGGTAGAGAGCATTGCCTGCTTCAAGCCTTTATTGTCATCCTCGCCGAAGGCCATGGCCAGCTTACCGATCTTGTCGACGGCCCCATCCCCGAGGTCATCGCCCAGTGCCACGCCGATCATGTCGGCTGCCTCGACGAATTCCAGGATATCCTTCTTCGACTGCAGGCCCAGACGTCCGGCACTGCCTGCCAGCTGGTTCAGCTGCTCGCGGCTGGTGCGTGTGTCCATCTCCTTGAAATCCTCGTTCAGGTCACGCACCTGATCCGCAGTCATGCCGGTGTACTTGCGCACGTTGGCCATCTCCTCTTCCATCTGTGCGTAGTCGTCAACGGACTTACGTATAGTCGTCGTGACGCCCGAAATGCTCTGTACCAGTACGAATATACCGCCCCAGCTGTCATTGAGGAACTTGAAGAACTTGGCAAAGAACGGCTGTGATGCCTTACTCTCATCCTTCAGCTTAGACAGTTCTGTGTTCGCCGCCTTAAGGTTTGCTGTCAGTGCCTTCCACTGGGCACTGCCACGTTCAATCGTGCCGCTGTTGAGAAGGGCATTGATGTCCTTGATCGTATCCTTAAGCTGCTTTGGACCTGCAGCGGACATATTGTCGAGCGTCTTGTTTATTCTCTCGAGCCTTCCCTGCATTCCCTTCAGTTTCGTCTCGTGTTTCTCCACCTCCTTGTTCAGCTTCTGCCACGTCTTGGTGTCGCCGGCATCGAGTGCATCCTGACGCTTCCGTTTCAGTTCTTCCACCTTCTTCTCAAGGGCGGTAATTTCCTTTTTGGCCTGCTCTGAATTGAGCAGGATCTTAGTCTCGTAAATCTGCTGCTGTGTAGCCATAAAAAAAACGGTATAATTGCAATTATGATGCAAATATACCGCTTATGCCTATGAAACAAAAATACCTACCAGGCGAGCCAGACTATGAAGGTAACGAACGAGGCGATGGCAAGCACACCCACTACGTGCTCTTTCCATGTCATGGGGCCAAGTTCCTTCTTCATCTTCCGCCATTCCTCCTCAGTCAGCGGCTCACCTGAAGACTCGAACACCTTGCTGCCAGCAGCCTTAAGTCCGGCACCGATCAGCCAGACGATGAATCCAAGGCCGAGCAGAGCAAACAGATATCCAGTTCCTGGTGTGAAGAAGTACCACATATATCAATCCTTTCTTTGGTGCAAATATACGAAAAAAAAAGATACGAACCAAATTTTTAACTCATATTTAATATTAATAAGGTGAAATTATTAAAGCCCGGACTATTTCTCGGGCTTTACGTAGGAATTGTAGCGGATTGAGGAATGGGGGTTAAGGTTTGTCATCTTCACCTTGTAGCCCTTGACACCCCATCGGAACCACAGGAACTTGTGTTTGTACTCATGATAGATGACTGTTATCAGGGAATCCCTGATGTTGTAGTAGAAGGTGGAGTCCTGGAGGCTGAATTTTAGGTGGCTCCACCTGTCATCATAACTAAAAACCTTATAATTATGGTCAAATTCCGCTTTCGCGCTATCCTTGGTCTCTGTGACTGTCGTCTGTACGGCATCCATCTGCTTCAGTTTCAGTCCCAGATCCTTGATCATCTCTTCATCGATGATGTGCTGCTTGCGCAATGCACTCAGCTCTGCCGTGATAACCGGTGACGTGACCACCTCTGCCGGAATGGTGTCATGGATGAAAACTGAGTCGCGTTCCAAGGGGACATACTGCTGCGCATGCGCCAGTTCGTACTTCAGATCCTTGATCTCTTTTTCATACTGTTTCCGCAGGGCATAGTTTGCGCCTGTTGCCATAGTAATAATGGCGAATATTATAGCTATATATATACCTGTCTTTTTCATACCTTAATAATCTTTCCGTTGTTAACCTTATATCTTTCATATCCGAGGAAGAGGTTGGCTTCTGCCACCCTGCGCTTCATCAGGCCTGGCAGCTGCTGCTTGCCGCTGTATGTCCACTTCACCAGCTGGTCTGTAACCTCCTCATCCTTGGCATCCTCGAGGATGCGCTTGTACATCGTGGAACCCTTGAAGTTCCCGGCGCCGAGATTGAAGATCCAGCTCACGAGCGCGTCGAACTGCTCCTGCCGGAAGTTTATCTTCAGTCCGTTCAGAAGGCGCTCGATGGGGCTGAGATCCTCTACCAACAAGTCTTCGGCCATTGCGAGAGTTATCCTCTGACCCATCTTCACACCTTTGGTATGTCCCCATCCTATGGTGGGAACTCCTGCAGGACAGCGGTAGGCATCGAGTCTGAGGCCTTCCGCCTCCTTGATCAGGTTCTTTCCCTGGTTACTGGTCTTCATCAGGCGCATGATATCCCTCCTTTCCCCTTTCCATTGCTTGTAACTCGTCAAATCTCCTGTCCATCCTACGACTGATGGAGTTGACCTTGTTTACTGCATAGATGCCTATGCCGAAGAGACCAAGAGCTGCAGACAGGGACTCGCCGATGTATGTCAGTGGGCCTGCCCCGATATCCATGGTCATGAAAAACGACACGAAGGCCATGACAATCGCTGAGATGATCAGCGCACTGGCTGCCGTGTAGTGAATCCAGTCTTTTGTATTTTCTTTCATACCACCTGTGTATTAAGTTACGGCAAAGGTAGTATGAAACAATGTACCTTAAAAATACGATATCAGGGCAGAGGGCAGTCCTCTTCCAGCAGCTCCCAGTTGATGGGGTCTTTCATGTAGTACACCTGCAGCCCTTTGTCACGCCAGGGTATTACCTGTTTCTTGAACTTCTTTTTCAGACAGACGACATCAAAGCGTCCCCTGACGTAGATGTACTCCCACATCCTTTCGTCTATCATGCCGATGATCTTACGCCTCAGGGCATAGCTGTTCATGTGGCGGAGGATGCCCAGATAGCTGTTGATACTCTGGATGCCTTTCTTGATGTCATCAATGGTCTCTGCCTGGTTGAACTTGTATATCGACGTAATGAAGTTCCCGATTGTCCGCTTGGCCGGATAGACACGCCCGAACTTCACCACGGCGCCGGTGAACTTGATGCCCTTGGAATAGTGCTGGATGTAGAACTTGTCAGGGTGCAGCTGCACATGGCATCGCTCCTGTAGCATCTGGCGTATCTTCGGTACCGAACGTAGCAGCTTGCGTTTGTTGCGGTCAATGACGTAGAAGTCATCGACGTACCTGCCATGATACGGGAATCCCAGGTCTCTCTCCAGATACCAGTCAAGCAGGTTCAGCAGGAAGTTGGCAAAGAGCTGGCTCGGCAGGTTCCCGATGGCCAGCCCGCAGTCAGGGTCATTGGTGAACAGGGATTTGTTCGGTGGCAGGTGCTCCCATTTCTCCGGACAGGAGCGACGTTCACAGTCCAGCTCCGGGCGGTGCTTGACGATGATGTGTGTGAGCCACAGGATATCATCCTTGTCAGGCCCGAAGTAATACCTGGTAATAAAGTCGTACAGCAGCGTGTCGAGCAGCTTCTTGTCAATCGACATGAAGAAGCCCTTCAGGTCAAGGCGCATCAGGTAGCAGCTGCGCGTGTAGTTCTCTGAGCAGGCCTTGATATCCTCTTTGAGCATATTGATGCCATAGAGGACACCTTTCTCCTTCCTGCAGTTGAAGGTGCGGTCACCGAAGATCTCCTCCAGCAGCGGCTCTACGCGCATGGCTATGAGATGGTGAACCACCCTGTCACGGAAGTTGGCGGCAAAAACCTCGCGGTACTTTGGCTTGGTAACGACAAATGTTATACTGGTGGACGGATAGTACGTGCGGCTGTTGATCTCGTCGACAAGCCTGATAAGATCCTGCCGATGCTCCAGCATGTAGTTGATGGTGCTGGGAGAGCTACCCTTGTGCTTCAGGCACAGGTAGTAAGCCTGAACATATCCTCGTCCGTAACCATATTCTAGTATCCTTCTATTAGATTCGGACACCGGCCGTACTCTGAAAGAGTTGTTACTCTTGTTGTTGTTGTTGAAATTGCCATTGCTGAAATTCAGATTCCAAGCGTTGTTAGCAGAATTCTCGGTGTGTTTCCGCGATTACCTTGTTCTTAGCTGTAAAAGACAGCACGCGGACCATTTAATGGAAGAAATACTCACGCCCGCCCTTGGGCTAAGGCGCCCCTTGGCTCTGCCGATAACCGGCAGACTTCTTCCAGCCAGTAATTTGCTTGCCGATGCTTTCCATCATACGCGCGAGGTTCGCTTCCTGTTTCAAAGATACCTGACGACGACGCACGGCAAGGTCGAGCAAGGCATTGACCTGCTCGAAGCAGACGGTGAACTGCTGCAGGTAGGTCGCACGATACTCGATGCTGGAGTTGGCCAGCACGATATAGTCAATGAGCTCGAGCGACTTGTTTTCAAGCCGTTCTGCCAGTGTACGCCTATACTCCCTCTTGAAGTTGATGGTGACTTTCATCAGCTCATCGATAAAGAGAAGCGTGTCCCTGTAGACCTTCGTTTCCTTTGCGAGCATTGCCAGGTTTGAATTAAACGGTGCAAAGGTACGAAGAAAATGTGAGATATGGCAAGATACCCCTTCAAAAAAAATTTTTTTTTAAAAAAAACGCCCTGACGGGCGTTGCTCTCCTGAAACTCCTTTTATTAAAAAGAGTTAAAGAATTAAAGAGATAAAGAGTTAATAAAATGCGGACACCGGCCGTACTCTGAAAGAGTAGTTACTCTTGTAGTTGCTGAAGAAACTGCCATTGCTGAAACCCAGATACCAAGCGCTGGTAGCAGAACCCTCGGAAATTGACCAATGCGCTTCCTGAACGAGCAGTGTACCGTTAATTAAACTTAAAGCATAATTAATTTCGTTAAAGTGCGCATACATCATCCAGAGGTCGCCAGCTGCTGGCATCCACCATCTGCCCTTACCGAAGAATGCATTTGCCTCGGCCATGTTTGCCGGATAGTAGTCAGCACAGAACTTAGCTGCCGGAGCATTCTCGCCAAGCGTCGAAACGACAGTTGCCGTCTTGGTGCGTCCGTCATGATCCTTCCAGGCATCTGTACGGCCGAGGTTGGCAGTGCCGACAGTGACGTTCGAATTGGCCCATTTCAGCACCGTAGGCGCATAGTCCTTGGCGATGATGATCTGATTGTCACCATCCCTGACAAGAACGCCTACAGCCACGTTATTCTTTGACGTGGAGTAATACTCTGGCAAGTAGAATCGAGGATAGTCACTTTCCAATGTCGCAATGAAGACATTGCTTCCCAGACGCACGGCACCGCCTACGCCTTTCTTCGCCAACTGTGCGGCAACGTTCTCCACGCTGTCGCTACCTACTACAGCATTCTGCGAATTGAGGATAGGTACCCTCGCCCCCGATGCTGCCACGGGGTTGTTGTTACTGCTGTTGGTGAACAGCGCTTTCAGTTGATCTGCTAAATATCCCATAGTCGCAAAATATTAATTAATACTATATTGGTTATTGTTGTGCATCGATTATCATCCAGGCATAGTCCGAAGCGTCCTGCCCGTTCTGTGTTGTGTTATACGTGCTAATATATGGATTCTTCTGCGCCACAAGCTCTATGGACCTGTAGCGGGTGGTAGAGTCACCCTTCAGCCCGTACACCGTGAATTTATCGGCTGTAGAGGGCGTGAGGTCTTCACATTTACTCGAGTCTGGCGAGCCTATGAAAGTGAAGCTGTTGCCCCCATAGTTGAATGTCATCGGAATAGCAGCCACTATCATGTTGGCCGTATAGGACAGGTCCACCATATCCTTGTATTCCTCCGTATCCTCACGGTAGATGACAGCAAGGTTGATAGGGCTCAGTGCGCGTGAAGCCGCTGTGCCGTTACCACCGCTGATTGTTCCGTTGATGATCTTGATGCGCATTCCCACAAAGAACCTGGCAGGCGGCAGTATGACAGTATAGCCTGTGCATACAATGCCCGTGAAGAGGTTGTAGGAACTGCTTCGCTGACTGCCGGATATGATGATCGTGTCATATTGCAGGGTGATTTTCTTCACCGCAGCGCTGGCGTCAATGTCGATACCGACACCGTTGGCATTCCAGAAGGTGAACGGACGGATATAGTTGCCGGCCTTGTCAACATATACCTTGTGGTACATCAGAGACCCCTCGATGATGGCATCATTGACGGAGATATCGTGCATCTCCATGTCGCCGCCCTTGCTGACATGTACTTTCCCTCCTGCCATCCATTCCTCTCCTGTCAGCGCGTCAATACATTTCGTGGGGCGGAACTTATAGCCGGTTGCCGGCACTTTCTCTGCCATCGGGTCCTCAGGATCGAACCAGCCGTAGGGAACTGCGGACTGACAGTAGCCGCTGTACGTCATATACGCTCCAGACTTTACCTTTGTCAGTGAACGCCATGTTACCGTACCTGAAATCTTCTCGAATACGAATGTTGCAGTATCATCGTTGGCAGCATCGACATCCCTCGCATAGGCTATCTCAATGAAGTATTCGCCGGTAGATGGTATGGTGACGGTCGTGTCCACCGGTGTCGTACCGCTTGCCTTCTTCAGCATGTATGTACCGACAGACGTATTCTTGATTGTCGATTCCGTTGCAGACTCGAGCCACTTCGCATTTCCCGGTGATGACTCTGTACCCAGCACGCCTATAGCGCCGAAGTCATAGTTCGGCTCACTGCTTGGAGTAAGTGTGATCTTGACCTGGCTGTTAGCAGTAGCATAGAAGGCCACCTTACAAACAATGATGTCATCATCCTCATTGCCGTTCAAGACTATCGGCGTAATGCCGTTGTACTGTACATTGACATTCGAGGCCTTCACCACCGTCTCGCCGTTCGGCCCTACGAGCGTGCCGTACTGAGACAGGAAATAGTTTCCGTAGACGATGAATCCTCCGATCTTCGCGAACAGGGCGAACAGCATCTTCGTCAGCACCACCTCGTAGTCGTTTGCCTTCTGCCATACCTGCTGGTTGGCATCCTTCGGCCCGATGTAGTCGTTGCCCACCTTATTCGTATCGGCAACCAGGAACCAGTATTCCCCGCTCGACTCATGCAGTACCAGCGGCGTTGTCGTCGGCGTGCGGGTGTATTCCTTGCTGGTATACTTGCCTGCAGGCAGTAGCATGCGCTGGTACTCCCAAACCGCACGGATGCTGATACGGCAAAGCTCCGTATTGCCTTTCCTCAGTCGGTAGACTGCAGGGCTGTAGCTGCCGTTGCTCAGGTCGCTCCCCATGTTCCTGGATCCCGGGTTGATACTCTGCCAGCTGCCACCGCTGTTAAGGTATTCCAGCGTGTATCCTGACGGTACTGAATTGAGTGTTTCTTCCGTGCTGCCTTTGAGATGCTTAAGCAGCAGGGAAACGGATGATGGCGTTCCTGAAACGTTACCGGCAAAGTCGGAACTGAAACGCACATCGCGCGTGCCGTCGCTCACTTCTATCCAGTATCTCTCCGCGTCTTTGCCACTTCCACCCGTGTCACCGAGTTTGTTGATGATGATCTCCTTCTTCGCCTGATAGGATGTAGGGGCGGCACTGCTCAGGGCATTCGAGCTGAAGGCATTCTTGCCGATGAACATCACGAAGGCGTCCGGTGTGATGCCCTCCACCGTGGTCGACTGGTTCGTATAGGACTTGGTCGATGCCTTGGTGGTATTATAGCTCAGTCTGGAGTAGCTGTTTCCTTTCCTGCTGAAGAGGGCATAGTAACATGAATATGCCTCCGGATCTTTGTCTGCCTCTTTCTTGAAGAAATCGAAAGTCACGTTCAATGTGGCTGCGGTCTCATCTGCCGGTATGGTCACGCTGTCTACCGTAGAGCGTATCTCATAGCTTACTCCATCGTTACCATCATCCCCATTGTCAACACTGCCGATTCCTTCCCTGTCCACAACATCGTTACCTTTCTTCAGGATCCATTCAACCTTGCTGTTATCCTTATAGAGACCGCTCTGTATGCCGCTGATGGTCTTCGTAGCTCCGCTGACAGTGCCATCGCTTACGTCGCTGGCACCAATGTTGTGGTAAAGTGTCAGGCCTTCTGTATTCCAGTTGCTCACCTCGCTGATAGTGCCGCCGACGCTCTTCTTCACCTTGAAGCTGATGGTGTCATAGAGAGGGATGCCGTCACAGTCCCGGCTTACCACATCCACACTCGGCTCCAGTTCATATAGAACTGCAGGGTCACCATCAGGACCTGCCCAGGAACCGCTGATACTCAGCCTCAGTTCCTTGCTCACCGTAGATCCGTTGATGCTTGCGCTGATGGTAATGATGACATCCTTCGTCTTCAGGTAGGAGCCATTGCGGACATAGATGGTAATGGTGCCGGTACTCGGATAGGACACAGCCCTTAAATACCTTGTTGCGTCAGTACTCAATGTATATTCAGAACCCAGAGTCGTTCCGTCTACTTTACATACGATGCCCGTCAGAGTCTGCGGGGTGTTGCCCAGGAACATCAATGCCTTCGTTGAAACACTCTGCTCCCCGCCTGTCGTGTTGCCGCTGCTGTCACAGACCACACCGCCATGTTCGTTGGTGAGGTCGGCAAACACGGGACTGGTGCCGTTCCTGCCCACATAGCTGCTCATGTATGTCACCGTACTGTTCCCGTCGCTGTAGACCAGTGTCGTTCTCGTGTGGAGCCACGTCCCTTCCGGCAATGAGGCAGGATAGGAGGTACTCCATGCCGATGCTGCAAGGGTGGCAGGATTGACATAGCTGGAGGAAGTGGCGTAGGCCACCTCCTTACTGCTTATCACCAAGTCCTCAGGAGCGATTACCAGATAGTCTATTACGGTGAGTACCATCAGTTATCAGATATTTGAGTTAACAGCTGAGATCACGACGTTCAGACCGCCATTGGCATGCACCGTCGCACCTGACACCTCGAATGAGGCTGACCCATTGGTCGTGGACAGCACCGTGTTGTCATTCTTAACCAACTTATAGTTGAACGTCCACCCTGTAGATGCAGAACCTGTGTTCTTGTCTGTTACACTGGGCGTGTACACAACGACGTTCTGCTTACGGATTACATTGGAGTTCTCCACAATGACAGCCTTTGTGCTGTCCTGGTACACAGTGCGCCCCTTGTTGCAGACATACTGGTCCTGGATGTCGTTGATGTTGATGGTGGCGGCGTATGTCGAACCGCCGTAGGTCACTTCGCACACGAAGATAGCATTTCCTGCCACCATACCCTCCGTCACTACCAGGGACTGTCCTGTACGGGAGCCGGAATAGCTTCCTCCGTTCTGCAGGCTGATGCCAGCCTCGCCGAACTTGTGCCAGTTGAAGGTCATACCGCTCAGGCCGGTAGTGCTGCCGTTCTTCAGGAGATTAGCGGTCAGGGTAATGGTCTCGTTTGCTGAGTTAATCACCTGGTCGTTGGAACCGGCTGAGTTCACTGCAGAGATAACAACCTTGAAGTTGTCTTCGGACATCTGACGTATCTCCACGTCACCCTTGGATACGAGGGCATCACCTTCGCCCATTTCGCAGGTGCAGAAGATACTGATATCGTTTCTCGACCCGTAGGGGAGGTCACCGATGATGGCCAGTGCAGGCAGGGTGATGGAACCGGCGGCACCGTCATTGATCGTGACGTTCATCGTCTTGAACACGGCACTCCTGAGTACGTTCGTCGAGGAGCCGTTGACCATCTTCGTGCCCCAGACACCTGAACCGTTCACCAGTGCGCCATTGTTGGCAAACTGCGCAACCGTTCCCTGTGCGATGATGGCCTCATTGGAAGCCTTGTTGTTGATACGGAAGGTGCACTGTCCTGATGGTACCAGGTACTTTCCCTCTATTGCTGAGAACAGGTAGGGAAAGAAGATCAGGCGCTTTCCGTTCTGGTCAGCAAAGTTCGGTGACACATTGGTAATGTTACCCGCTGCGTCCACGTCATAGTACTGTGCGTTTCCTGCATTGTCAGGGAACTGCATACCCATAGCCGATGCATAGCTGTCGCCATCGGCAATACATACGAGCTGGTCTACTGCTGATATCTGCATATCCTATTCCTCCTCTGTGTTTTCGTTATTATTGTCTTCTGGTTCGTCGTCACCGGCAGTGTCATCGTCGCCTTCCGGCTCAGGATCATCCTCTTCCCCTGTTTCGGCTTCCTCGTTCTCTTCCTGAGTAACCTCGCCTTCCTGAGCAGGTTCCTGTTCAGACTGCAAGTTTTCCTGCTGTCCGGATTCCTCCCCAGTAGGATTGTCTTCGGGCTGCTGCTCATTCTCAGGCTCTTCGACTGGCTCCTGGGCAGGCGTGACATGTCTGTTATTACTCAGTTCTATGGCACCGGCCTGTTTAGCACGTTCCACGCCATAAGATACCAGGTCGATCTCCGACAGGAGGTACAGGCCGCCCGGAGTACTCTTTCTCAGTTCAGTGAGGCCCAATGCCTCTGCTATTACTGTGGGTGTCAGATAATAATTCATAATGCTTCCTTTTAGTTTTCTATTTCTTGACCAATTATGTATTCACCGTTGCTGTCGGTAACCGGATTACCGTCTGTTCCTATACACAGCCGGTATTCCGAAAGCGTATGTACCTCCATCTTGAAAGTAGGCACCCTTGTCTTGTCATATCCGGTCTTGGAGCGGTCTGCTACGACATTGTTTCCCCATCCCAGTTCTATGTTTCCTTCCTGTGAGGATCCGTGTTGCTTATAGAGCGCCCACTTCACACGGAAGAAGTCTTCGGGGTTCGATATCTCGTGACTGTTAACCGACACGACCAGCTGGGCTTCACTTTCGCTGATGTTCGACTTCAGGAACTTACCCCTTGTGATGCGCAGCTGCGGTGTGACACCACTGAACTGGCGGTTCAGCGTTATCAGGTAGCTGCGTCGGTGTTCTGCAGCACTGTATCCTGTATGCCATGCAGTCACGCGATACTTGCAGCGTCCGACACATTCCTGGTTAACCGTCATCACGTTCCTCACGATACTCACCACTTCTACGTCGGTGGCAGCGATGGCGCGATAGGTAGTACCCTCCAATTTCTCCCAGAGGAAAGTCACGTTGGCGTTCGAGGTGATATCCTGTCTGCCGGCAAAGAACTTAGCCGTGACGGCCAGCTGCTTGTTGGCAGACGTCAGCTTGAACGGATTGACGATGCTATAGTTCGGGATGTTCACCTCTATGGAGGGATTGAACTCGATGAACGGCTCAGTTGACAGAAGGAAGTTGCGGGTGAATCTCAGTGTCTCATTGGTGTTACGATTAACGTATGAGGCCTTCAACCGCAGATGCACGGTATCGCCTACAGCCACGTTGGCGTTAACCATCAGGCCCTTGCCGTACTTCTCATAGTCAGCGTGATTCTGAGCTTCCGGGTCATACACATCTGCAATCTCCGTTTCTGTCTCTATTCCATTTTCCGTAGTGACGATATACCAGGCAATCGTCATCCTTTCCGTCTCATCAGCCGACTGACTGCCCTCAGTAATGTTCGGGTCTATCACCTGCAGTGATGGAGAGAGCACCATGGGAGTTACACTGCGGTCAGGTGAATACTCGCCCGTAATGGTGTTCTGACGCTGCCCGAGCATACCGCCGATGGGCTGCACGTCGAATACGGTTTCTATCGGGTCATAAAGGATGACCGCTTCTTCGGTTATAATCTGTGCCATATCTCTTTTTTAGTGTAGGGTTATTCTTCTCGATCCCATGGGCGTGCCGTTCTTGGTAATGGTCAGTGTGAACTGTACCTCCTTGGCCGTAGTCCAGTTAGATGGAAGGTCGTTTTTGGTGATGCCCAGCGTCAGGTCTCCATAGCGATGTTGCTGGTCCCATGCCGCATCGGCAGCGGCCAAGGCCCTGGCTTCATCAGAGGCCTGTTCGCCATCATCCGCTCCCACGCTCTGACGCGTCCATACGGCTTCGCTACGCTGTATGTCTGCGGTCATGTCATAGCCGCCGAACTGCAGGACGAATCCCAACGTCGTGCCTACCGTTCCCACCGGCTCGAAGTTACGGGGACGCAGTAGGCGCTTAGTGGCTGTTATCTGCAGCACGATGGCTGGCTTTTGTATCAGCGTCCAGTCGCTGCAGCCCAGTTCCGGGGCTTGTGCCGTTCCCTCCACCAGACACTCCCACAGTGCACCATAGCGCCATACCCTCGATGTTTCTTTGTCGACGTGCCACTCCTTGGTCATCTTCTGCCACACCTGCAAGTCCGTCAGGCTCTGGTGTGCCGGTGACAGGCGGTGTGTCAGCCACATGTTACGGCTGAAGCTCTCGAAGTGGTACGGTTCGCTGATGGTCTGATCTTGTACATAGGTTCCTGCCCATGACCGGATGACCTTCAACCTGGCTTCATCGGCGGCGGACATTCTTCCTGCAGCTACCTCTGCGGCAAGGCTCTCATCGCTCAATGTGGCGTCTGCGGTATAGGTACCACCAACACCCGTGTATCTCGATGTGGGCGTTTGCGTCCACTCGCCGCGATCCTCCTTCACTATCCGGCTTGGGTAGTAGATATGGTGGGCGTTCTCGTAGAAGATGGTGTTGACATAGAGGCTCGGCATCCGAGGGTCGCGTGTGTCAGGCAGCACACCGGCAGTATCGAGGATGGTAGGCAGGATGCCCAGGCAGAGGGCGTAGTTGTCTGCCCTGAGGATGGGCTGGTCTACATGCCAGTAGTAGGTGATGCGTTCGTCGGTGGTGCTCAGCTCCCAGAACGACTGTCGGCTGGTATTCTGCGTGTTACCGCGCTTGGCCACCGTCATCATCTTCTTCGGGCCGAAGTTCTTACCGCCCGGTACCATGTTGTCATCCCACAGCTCCACGCGCACGGTGTCCGGTGTCATGCCGTCGTTCAGCGTGACGCCGTTCTCGCAGACGCGCATCCATGAGGTCCAGTACTGATAGGCTCCTCCAGGCTCCGGCTGCTCATCCATCTTACCGTAGAGGATATCGAAGTCCGCAAACGAGATGTGACGCCCTTCCTTCTCTTTATGGAAGTGCAGCGTCCATGTGCCGTCGTTGTTGATCTCCACACGCTCGATATCGCCACCACCGCTGAACTGGTAGTCCTGCTCCATCACCTGGATCATGTTGTACACCAGCTTGGCGACGCGCATCCATCCGCGCACCTCCAGACCGTCGGTGGTGATAGTCCCGGTACTTGCATCCATCCAGATGCCCGTACCGTCCTCACCGGCACTTGCACCCTCCGATTTCAGGATCTCTGAGAAACGGAGGTTCCTGAAGATACCCTCCAGTGAGGCGGTGATGCTGCCACAGGTGATGGTACCGTCGGCATTGAGGTGTATCTTGTCTTCGCCCACAACGGCACCACCCAGCAGACGTAGCAGGTACTGCGTGGTGTCTTCCTGGTCTTTCCTGATGAATGGAGCGTCAGGATCCAGCAGATAGTTCAACAGCAGCAGGAAGGCCGTACCTATTCTGGTGGCCGTGTTCCTGTAGAAGCCCCGCTCGTCACGGATGCCTTCGAAGAACTGTCTGATATATGTGGTGTCCTGTGCCATTGTCTATTATTTATGTTGCAAATGTACTTCTGAATGAAGGAGAATAAAAATACCTCAGAAACGGTTCGAGCGGATGGCACCGCTGAACAGCTCATCGAGGAACGAGGCGGTCAGTCCCTGGTATGCCCTGCCGTAGAACTCAGCCTCGGTGAGGTTCAGGCGACGGATGGAATAGTAGTATTTCTTGAAGAACCAGTCACGCGGAATGCGTTTCTCTCCCGAAGTCATGGCAGCCTCCTTTCCCTTGTTAGGGCCGCGCTGCACAGTCACATGGTCAAACTTCGGGCTCTTCATATGCTTCTCTGACAGTCCGGCACCCACCTGACGCGACTCGTAGGCATGCTTACCCTTGCGGTAGCTGTCGCCCATGAAGAGCAGGTCGCCGGGATTACCATGGGCGAAGCCCTTGCCGACACCTGCGGCAACAAAGAGACCGTACTGCAGGAACTTGTGCTCGATGGTGGTCACATGGCCAGTCGTAACCAGCTCCTCCATCGATCCCTGAAGGGCACCTGAATCGGAGATGTTCAGCTCCTGGATCTTCTCTCTCCAGATATCGAGCATCATACTCGACCAGCCACGCTCGTAATTCTCTATCTCGCTCTGGCTGAAGTAATGGCGACTCCTGCTGCTACCATGACGGTCAACCGGCTTGCCGAGACGCTCTGCCATCGTTCCCATCAGTCACCCTCCTCTTCCGAACTTGTTTCCGTTATCCACTCGCTCTCCAGCTGCTGCTCATCCTCATACTCCATCGATGCCGGCTCATCGTTCTCTACCATGAAATAGAGCCCGGTCACACCGCTCATCGTGTAGCGGCCGAATTCCTTGGAGTAGATCTTCTCGACATTGAGGAAGGCCGTTTCGTCATCCTCGCGCTGAGTACGGTCCCAGATCATCCTCTTTACGAACTGCTTGAACACATCGCGGCAGAGATTCAGCTTATCCTCGCGATCCTTCATGTCATCCCATCGGTACTGGGCGAGGACGAACACCGTATAAACACGGCGCTTGAAGTAGCTGACACCTTCCGAGTACAGGTTCTGGTCGGTGGTGTCGTCGATACAGACGAAGTTGGCCGTCTTCTGGAAGTTGTTGATGATGCCCTCAATGCTGTCGGGGCCTGAGCAGAAGACAGGCATGAAGCCGTTCTCAACGCAGAGCTTATTCTTTTTGGCCAGCGTTTCAAAGTAGGTTAATGCGTCGAATATCATTTCTTATCGTATTTTTCGTGAAACTCCTTGGCCTCGCGGGCCTTCTGGTTCAGCTCCGTCAGCGCACGCCAGCACGGCAGCTGCTTGATGGTTTCCTCCTTGGTGATATCACCTTCGGTCAATGCACGGATCTGTGAGTCCATAGCGCCCATCAGGTCGATGTCCATCTCCTCGATATCGGCATCCACGCGACGGAAGAAGTACGGCCACCGCTCTGCGAACACGCTTTTTACATGGGCGAACCAGCGTAGCGTGCCCATCTGTTCGGCCGGAGAGAGTGACAGTCGCTTCGGATGCCTGCCGTTACGTTTCACATAGAGGTACGTGGCCAGTCGCTCAACCATCTCCGGCTTGCCGCTCATGACGGCCAGCTGGTAGTACTGCTCAGCCATGAGGTAGTCGCCAAACGGATAGTGGTCCAGGATATCGTCGACCGCCCGACAGCCGTGAATGCGCTCCAGCCGCACATCCATGCCGTCGAACGGGTCGATGAAGTCAAACTGTCGGATCATGCTCTCCACCTGCCATGCCTCGAGTGTGAACCAGCGGCGCGGTTTCCACCAGCGGGGACGGAACCAGCAGCGGTACTGGCCTGGCTGATTGCGGAAGAAACGCTCTGCAAATCCCTCGATGTGAATGCCTGTCAAGCGGATTAACATATAAGCCTTGACAACTGTCAGGTCTTCAAAGAACGACAGTAGCGTCAGCACATAGCGTAGCTGCTGCTGAGTCATCTTCGCCCATGAGGTAGGCGCATAGAGGTCTATCGAGCCGTCAGCCAAAGATGTAGGCCGGTGCGTCCTGAGTGTTCTTAAAAGTCTCATGGTGGTTTACTGGGTATCCGTGTTCTGCATATATTGAATATTTCTCCAGATCTGCGTCGAGCATGTTCAGCAGTCGGCGCATCTTCAGCTTGACGGCCTCCTGATCTCCGGCAATCCAGAGGTTGATGATGTGCCGGCACTGGAAGATGACGGGATTGTCATCGGCAGTCACCGTGCCGCAGCGCACATGATCCAGGAGTGCGTCCATATACTGGTTGCTCAGCTTCAGACGCAGTGCTTCGTCGGCCTCGTAGATAAGCCGTTGTGCCGCCTGCCATTCCAGATGTGAAGCCGCAGGGCCTTGCATCTTCTGCAGCATCCGAAAATCGTAGAAGAGAGTATCTATATGATCTTTGGCGATTTCGGTACTTCCCCAACCGCTGACCTTGCAGAGGGCGGACAGAAGACGACCGTGTGCAATCAGGGCACTGTCGCGGAGGTGTCCTATCAGGGCATCCACGCGCTGCTTCGATGCAGGGGCCATCTGGTTTGTGCTTATTACACCGAAGCCAGTTGGTGTCAGTACCAGGTCGAGCTGACGGAACACGGCGAGGAAAGCCCTCAGGCAAACCCACGCTTTCACAGCCTTAGTCAGATCAGCATGTCCGCTTCCCTCGGCGGCATCGGTACCCACATCGCCGAGTACCGATGCCTTGCAATCGTCATAGGTTGAAGCAAACTGCGGCTTCACCTTCTCATATACCTCCACATGAGAGGAGGTCGCTACCGAAACAATGTTTTCGAATTCAGTCTTGGTTATTTCCATTGCCGTCATTATTATTGGTTACTTCCTTAGCATCCTTATTCTCATCGAGGGTGGTGAGCATCAGCATGGGCACGTCGACAGTCACCTTCTCGCTCCAGCCGTTGTAGTGCAGCACCACATGGTAGGGCTTCATCATCACGTCGTGGAACGGCTTTTCCATAGCCTGCTTCATGGTGAAGAGCTCGCGTTTGTCAGAGCCGGAATTGTTCATCTGGCTCTTTCCAGGAGTGGCACCAATCAGGTTGGGATGCACACCGAAGGCGAAGCACAGCGTGTTGGCTGCCTCCTGCATGTCGTCGGCCCAGTCGCCGCCCTCTTTCTTTCCCTGGTTCAGGTTGATGAC
>JAEEGL013394261.1_pt1 | contig 22831 bp, 23 predicted proteins | sample 9134231 | NCBI WGS metagenome assembly JAEEGL01 (sample SAMN16246548, study PRJNA631951) | gut metagenome | biome: gut microbiome; feature: rumen; material: fiber-attached | host: Bos | place: Iran: Karaj | collected 2018-10 | reverse complement strand
CCAACCGGGATCGTGCTTTTGATGACCATGTAGACATTCGGATTTGCCTTCATGGTTTCTTCAATAGCATCCTCTACTGCGCTGGTATCGAAATAGTTTTTCTGACTATCATAGTTGGTCGGAGTAGCGATGATAACCAGTTCTGCAGAAGCATATGCAGCGGCTTTATCTGTGGTTGTCTTCAGGTTCAGCGTTCGCTTTCCCGCCCTCGCTTCTTCAAAGAACCGCTCAATTTCATCGTCCTGAATTGGGCTGATAAACTTATTCAGTTTCTCTGCTTTCGCTTCTGTGGTTGTGATGGCGGTAACCTCGTGATGCTGTGCCAGCAGTACCGCTAAGCTCAAGCCAACATACCCTACTCCTGCAACTGTAATCTTCATAAAACATGTTTCCTTTCTCTGGGCCGCCACACCATTCTGGCGCTTACACGGCTGTTATTTATATCAATTATCCTTTCTACTGCGGTCTTTCCCACAGCGTCAGTTGTATTATCAATCTCTACGGAATAGATCTCTCGTGTATACCTTATCTTCAACGTCATCCAAGACTGAATCGTATCTGTTTGCGATGATCGCATCACAGCTTCTCTTGAACCGCTCAATATCGTTGATAACGAGTGAGCCAAAGAATGTCGATCCATCTGGAAGTGTTGGCTCGTAAATGATAACCGTTGCGCCCTTCGCTTTGATCCTCTTCATGACTCCCTGGATACTACTCTGACGGAAATTATCGGAGTTTGCCTTCATGGTGAGACGATAGACGCCGACAGTAATAGGACGCTCTTTCTCAGCATTCCACATACTATTTGCAGTGTAATAGCCAGCACGTTCAAGAACACGGTCCGCAATGAAATCCTTACGGGTACGGTTGGATTCCACTATTGCCTGGATCAGGTTTTCCGGCACATCGGCGTAGTTTGCAAGGAGCTGCTTTGTGTCTTTTGGCAGACAGTATCCACCGTAACCAAAGGACGGATTATTATAATGACTTCCTATTCTCGGATCAAGGCACACACCGTTGATGATATTCTGGGCGTTCAGGCCCTTGACCTCCGCATAGGTGTCCAGCTCGTTGAAGTAGGATACACGGAGGGCGAGGTAAGTATTAGCAAAGAGCTTGACGGCTTCAGCCTCGGTGAAATCCATGAACAGAGTATCGATGTCTGGTTTCTCCGCACCTTCCTGGAGCAACCGCGCAAACGTCTCTGCCTTCTCCCGGCTCTGATCATCACAGCCAACGATGATACGGGAAGGATACAGATTGTCGTAAAGGGCTTTTGATTCTCTCAAAAACTCAGGGCTGAACAGGATACGATCCGTTCCAAACTTCTCCCGCACTTTACGGGTATAGCCGACCGGGATAGTTGATTTGATGATCATTGTTGCAGTAGCACTGCTCTTAAGAACCAGGTCAATCACCATCTCCACAGCACTGGTATCGAAAAAGTTCTTCTGCGGATCATAGTTCGTCGGTGCAGCGATGATAACGAAATCAGCCGTGCTATATGCTACTTCCGCATCCGTCGTCGCCGTCAGGTTCAGTCCCCGCTCCTCATGCTCCACCATGAACTTCTCAATGTAATCGTCCTGAATGGGTGATTCCCACCTATTGATCTTTTCAACCTTCTCCGGGACGATATCCACGGCGACGACTTCGTTGTGCTGGGACAGAAGAACTGCCAAAGACAGTCCCACATATCCGGTTCCTGCTACTGCGATTTTCATATAGATTCCCTTTCCTATTCCAGCCACACATCTTTGCTCATCTAACGGACGAGTAGCTTGTGTAGGCCCGCTGATCCATCAACGACGGCTTATGTGAGCACCTTCACTCACGGTTTATAATTCCTTTATAGGCGGCCTGTACCGTCTCATAGCTTTTCATATCTACAATGTCATACCGTTTTCCAGGCATAACATAAGCGTGCATTCTAACCTTCCCACTCAACCACGCTGCAAAGCTCCCTGGCGCATCGTATCCACACCCATCATCCATAGCTTCCTGAATCCTGCGGATATCACTTGCCCTGTAGAAATAAAATGGCGGAACTGCATGATTTCCTTTCGGTTCCTTCGGCTTTTCTTCATAGCTTGTGATGAGGTTGTTTTCATCTATTGTTATGACAGCAGTCTTCTGAAGTGCAGGCAAGCGGTTCTCCTCATGGCACATAACACAGCTTGTCCCCTTCTCCTGAGCAAACCGAACAAACTGCTGAAGCGAAAAATCCAGAACATTATCGCCCGCCATAACCACACAATCATCCGTGATGCCCTGCGCTGCCAGCTGTATATCCTTTACGGCTCCAAGTCTCGTTTCATTACTCTCAGTCCCATCGTCCAAGACCGTGATCTTCTGTTGTTTACCCTCAGCCCATATCTGGAACTGCTGCACAAACTTGTTGTTGCTGACTACGATAAACTCATCAATCAGTGGAGCTATATCATCCACGAGCCAATCTAAAATGCTCTTCCCGGCAACAGGGAGTAGCGGCTTTGGAAAGTTCTCAGTCAGCGGATAAAGCCGTGCGGCATATCCAGCAGCAAGAATAATACACTTCATAGTTTCACCCCATCTGCCGAATCACACAGTGCACCGAGGTATTTACCTTCAAGCGCAGGATAGACCTTCAGGTATTTCTCTTCGACTGTTCTCAGCACATCCTCCGCCCTATCTGGATCAACAAGTGCCATGCAGCGGCCCTAGAACCCCGCACCAGAGAAGCGCCCGCCGAAGATTCCTTCGGTTTCGGTCATAATGTTGTAGAGAGTAATTAACTCCGGGCAACAACACTCGTAGTTTTCAATACTGCTACGACCAGACTGGAAGATCAGCTTCCCGTAGGTCTCGAGGTCGCCTTTTCTCCACGCCTCAGCGCCTTCTTCAGCGCGACGATACTCAGAGAAATAATGCTCCGCACGTTTGCGGAAGTTCTCCGGCAGCAGATGCTTATACTGCTCAAACACCGTTGTGGGAACATCCCGTAATCTCGTGTCAGCAAACTTGCCATATTCCAACCCGGCGTGAGCAAGAAGGCTGTCCGCTGCTGCTTTACATTCATCCTGGCGGAGGTTATAGGCAGATGTTGCAAGACTACGCTCCAATCCACTAAAGAACACGGTAATTTTGAACATTGGCCCTGTCCACGGGATAAGCTGGAAACTGTCATCCGCGCAGTCCAGATACAATAGCTGATCCTTCTGGCACAACACTTCACAGCTCTGATCCAATTTGCCACAATTAACCCCGACGTACTTATTCTCGGCTGCCTTGGCCATCATGATGGTTTCCCACGGATCAAGGTTTATCCTGTTGACTTTGGCCAGCGCAGACATAAAGGCAATGATGACCGCTGCGCTGCTGCTCAACCCTCCGATCGGCAGTGTACCCTCGATCACAGCAGAAATGCCATACCGCAACGAATACTTTTCGAGCAGCATCTATGCTGCTCCGCGCATGTGATCCCTCCCAGTCTCCGACCTTCTCATCCGGAATTGAATTTACATGGAACTGCGCCCTTTTCGGGAAGTTCAGAGACTGTAGCTCTACTACACCGTTCTCTTTCCGACTGTATGCGATGTGGATACCCTTATCGATAGCTAAACCGTTGATCTTTCCCCACTGGTGATCTATATGCGCTCCCAGAGGAGAAATTCTATACGGGCAGAAGGCTATGCCATCTGGGGATCTTCCATAGGTCTCGAAGTATACTTCTTCACATCTCACTCAATTTCTCTTTTCTCAGGCAATCTTGTGCCTGTCGTCCTGTCGTCCAAACGCTCACGTGCCATAATACTCTTTATACCACTCAGCAAATTTACGGAGACCAATCCGTATATCAATCTTAGGCGTAAATCCGTAGTCACGTTCCAGAGCTTCAGAATCCGCATATGTGATCGGTACATCTCCTGCCTGCATACCCACAAGCTCTCGATGTCCTTCAAAGTCGTAATCGTCAGGAAGAACGCCAGCACGGACAAGTTCCTCCTGAAGAGTGGAGATGTAATCCAGCAGGTTTTCCGGTTGTCCGCCGCCGATATTGTAAACTGCATAGGGAGGTATCGGCAGGCCATCAGGTCCGTTAGCTTTCTCTGGAGCGCCGCCCATGACGCGGACAATACCCTCAACAATATCGTCGATATAAGTGAAGTCGCGCTTCATATTGCCATAGTTGAAGATTTGAATCTTCTGCCCTGCAGCCAGTTTCTTTGTCGCTGAGTAATAGAACATATCCGGACGACCTGCGGGGCCGTACACGGTGAAGAAGCGGAGGCCTGTTGATGGGATGTTATAGAGCTTCGAATAGGCATGCGCAAGGAGCTCATCACTCTTCTTTGTCGCAGCATAGAGGGATACCGGATTATCGACCTTATCATCCGTGGAGAACGGCACTTTCTTATTGCCACCGTAGACAGAGGATGATGAGGCATAGACGAGGTGTTCAACAGGATTATGTCTACATGCTTCCAGTAGGTTATAGAAACCGATGATGTTCGATTCGATGTACACGTCCGGGTGATCGATGCTGTAGCGGACACCTGCCTGGGCAGCGAGATTTACTACGATGTCAAAGTGGTACTGCTTGAAGAGAGAGTCGACGAGCGTTTTGTCGCCGATGGAGCCCTTAATGAACACATGCTTCACCGGAGATGTGGCTGCAATGGTGTTGATCTGCTCCAGCCGCCACTCCTTAAGGCTCACCTCGTAGTAGTCGTTCATGTTGTCGAGTGAAACGAGTGTGCCAGCGGTAAGAGTGGTAAGAAGACGAATAACAAGATTCGCTCCTATGAAACCGGGGGAACCGGTTACGAGGATGGTTTTGTTGTTGAGGTTGATAGGGGTTTTCATGACGTGATTCCTTTCGGTAATTTATTCCTCTTCTGTTTCTACATCGCAGGGTCCAAAACAATCTTATCCATGCGTTCCGTTCAATTTCTAGTTCCTGTCCATCCGCCAATTTGCGTTCATGCCAAATATTTAGCCCTATACTCTATTGTTTATGTATCCCTCTGTAGCATTCTCCCTATGAGTGAGCATTGCTGGATTGCCGACAACAATACTATGGTCGGGTACATCAAAATTTACATATGAATTAGGTGCAATCAATACATCGTCTCCGATGTGAATATTTCCAACTATAGTTGCATTAACTCCAATCCACACATTGTTGCCAATGACAGGAGTTCCTTTTCTCTTCCCTCTGTTTTCCTGGCCGATAGTTATCCCTTTATGAATGTTTACATTACTTCCTATAACAGTTCCTGGATTTATTGTAATTCCATAGGGATGGCCAATATACAATCCTGCACCAATATGAATATCGGGGGACATTTCAACAAAATGTTTCTTGCACGCTATGTAAAAGAGTTTTCTATACAGAGCACGACATAAAGAGCTTCTAGCATTCTGAGCTTTCCTGAAATATCGTTGAAAAGAGGGCATAGCAGATGACGCTTTCATCCCCCCATACCGGGTAATATCTTTGCTCAAAAATTCTGATGGCATAACAAACGAACTCCTTACAGACTTATCATCTCTCCAAGTGCCATATCTGCTTGTTCTGGGACAAACGGTAACATTCCAGCACATGGCAACATTGTTATCTCTGAAAAATACATATGCCTGTTGATAGAATACAAGTCAACTCTCACTAAAGGCGAGTCTATCACATTAGCCAACTTGTTAGGGATACCCTTCATTTCATCAAAATTGGCCGGAATTATTGCATTATGCAAAGGATTATAATCATTTCTCCCAAAGGACAATTCATCCCCATTCAGAGAGTAAAAGGAAATCCCTGCTGTTGTATGTTGTTCAAGGCCTTTTGAAATATACAGTAATTTGGGCTTTGCCATTCATATGAAAAAACTTATAGTCAATCAATTCATTTATAGGCTTCTTGTGGAGCCACACAACAAATCAATTACCTGTTACCCAATACCCCCCCCCATATGAGTCGGGAATCTTAATCCAATCTCCAAATTGCTTATCCCATGATTCCGGATCAAAAGGAACAAGACCACTCCAGTGTGTAAAAGTTAATTCTCCGAAGTAAACCTTTCCGTTAACCTCGTAGAAATCAACCCGGAGATGTGGAATACCTTTTGATAATTTTTCTGCGAGAGTCTTCATCTCTTCAAAACATTCTGGTCTAGCCGGTATTGAATCCGCATTTGGATGACCATTAGTAAATGGCAAGTGACGAAAATCAGCATCAAAAAAATCAAATTTCGTATCTGTTGTCGGATCTTGACGGTCAGATGCGATAAATAACGCTTTTACCACCCCATCAAAAGAAAAGAACTTATAGTCCCTTAATTCTGATGTATCAGAATCTTCCATATATTGCTCGGCAATAATTCTTTTGGGAACATCTCGATAAGGCCATTCTCTGTGAACCTTATAGTAATTCATGTTAAGACTGTTTCTTAGCTTCTTCTTTGCTTCTTCAACATTTAAAGTACTTTTGTCTCTACAAATAACCAGTCCCCCTGAATCATGTGTTACCTTAAGCACAAACTGATCCGGTAGTGCATTAAAATCAATATCATCCGGGTTATCCCACACCCCCAACGTAGGAATAATGTATTGTTCTCCAATGATATTGGCCACATATTCTTTAGCAGCATACTTATCTACCATTGTTGTATAGATTGGTTTTCTATCATGCAGTTTTAACCACTGGATTTTTTCATTAAATGTCTGTGGATTCCGTAGATTAAGCTTTTTGCCCATCATAGCCTTATATTCCATTGGTATAAAAAGCCTATCGGGAATCCAGTCAAGCAAATGCCGTCGATTCAATCGGCTAAACCATGTTCTGTTCATTCTATTTACACCCACCTCTTGTATTCCTTAGCGCAAAAAACGTCGGCTGAATATTGCAACAGGTTTCTCTACCCATTGGTGAACTAAGAATGCCAGCAGCATAACAACTATGATAGGTATGAAAATGAATACTTCGCTTCCCATGCCTATATTCTCAAGTCCCCGTATAACTACCCATCCGACGTATTGATGCAATAAATAGAGCGGATAGGAAATGGAAGCAACAAACACAAGCAATTTGTGCATACACTTTACAGGGGAACTCCATTGTTTATCGCTTCTTTTAATACAATCCGAGTACATGGCACCAATAGATATAAGTGCTATTCCTATAATGAGGGTAATGATTTCTCCTACACCACCTACACGGAGCTGAAGTAAAACACATAGCCCTGTTCCAATCCAAGCAAACACATTATTTCTATTTTTTACGAGAAGTGCAATACAACCTCCGCAAGCAAACTGTGCTGCACGACTACTCATAAAAATTAGCTCAGTCCCAGAGCGATAATAGTGGAATACACCAGAATCCGGCACCAATTGTGAACTGAGGGTCAAAGCCAACCATCCCTCTAAGAATTTATCTATATTTTTTTGTTGCTTTAATAAGAGCATTAAGTAAATATATGCATAAAATCTCAGTTCATAAGCCAAGGTCCAGTACACACCGTCAACAGACTCAACATGAAGAAAGCTCTGGAGCATTGTTGCATTGATAAATATTGTCTTCAGGGATTTCGTAAATCCCGGCATAAACAGTGCTGTCACTACAGTAGTGATTAAAATGCAACACCAGTAAGCAGGATATAATCTAAATAATCGTTTAATGCAATAGTTCCAAGGTTTTGTATTTTCATTTAACTGGTAAACTGTCAGGAAGCCGCTCAGCATGAAAAAGATGACAACAGCTAGCGAGCCCCACGGAAAACTGACTGGCCATACTAAAGCATGTCCGAGCCTTACTTCATATTGCGTAGTGAAGTGATATAAAACTATCGCTATCGCAGCAATACCACGAACCCAATCTAGTGGGATCATTCTCTTACTCATCTTTGTATCTCCATTGCGCCAATATCAAACCCTCTTTTTTAAAGCGTTAAACAGCACCTTTGCTTCTTCCCGGTTCAGCAAATAGAAGATAAAACCATATGTTGCTACTACACAAACACCCACAATTATCGCTGTAAGCAATAGCTCAAAATATCCAGAACAGTTTAGTGATATCAATCGATAAGAAATAAAGGCAATCACAAAGTATAAAACAAAATTAATACCAACCATACGAAGTTCCGAAGTAGATGGTCTTTCAAGAACATACTTATTCGTGTATATAATTGAATCAGTTGTTCGATATAACCCTGCCACTCCTGTGCCGATTAAGACACCGCGCAAACCGATAAACTGTACAAGAATAAGTGATGATCCAAGATTGAGTGCTGCCTCAAGAACATATCTCCATGTAGTCTGTGGCGCTTTTCCTGCAATATTAGCAGATGCCAAACTCGTACCACGAGAACACTCAAGCATCAAATTGAAAGAAAACAAAAATGCTGCGATAAAGTCGATATAATCTATATCCGTTACGCCTTTCGTGTAGATCTTCACAAAATTTGTAATCAAGACAATACTGATTGATGCCATAATGCCACCAATTGTCGATTGCATAGCACTGTACGCATCGTACACTTTTTCAAATAGTCCCTTGTCCTTATGATAAGACTGCCCCAAAACAAAATTGGAACTTCCTCGAATTAGTGAAATAATCTGGGCCAATGCTGTGTAAACCAAATTATATACGGCATAGACACTTGCGACCTTCAAGCCGCAAAAGATCGAGAGAACAAACGTATCTGTACTATTAAATACAAGGCCTGCAACCTGCTGAATAAAATAGTACTTTCTGTTTTGTAATAGTGACTCATTTCTCTTGGCATTCTTGTTGATCCAATAATACTTCCGATTGAAATAGAAAGCATATACTGTTATCTGAATAATGATGACTGCCACACTCATAATTTGCATTATGAGCACGCTGTTGAAAACAGTCACTGCAACAATTTTTACTGCATATGTTAAAAATGTGGTCATTAAAGTAATCAGAGAGATAATGTAATATTTTCCCTCTGCGTTGAGCAATTGTTGGTAAGATGCTCTAAATGCAAAATTGATTACTCCAACTGTCCCCTGTAATAGAATGATAAGGACAATTTCCCAATACGCGATTGATGACTCTATAAGCAACGGATAAACAAGTGATAATCCTAATACCAAAGCCGCATACACAATAGAAATCCGATGATAATAGTGTTGAGATGTCCTTACCACTACGGATGTCTGTTCTCTATCATTTTGTCCTACGGTCTTATAAAGAGCCTGCAGTGTCGCGGTATTAAAACCAGCTTCCAACAGAGAAAGATATCGGAGTATATTGGTTACGGAACTAAGTAATCCGTTGTATTCTGATCCCCACGTGAGAAGTATCAATCGAGGCAGGATAAGACCAAGTATTAACGTTATTACCTGTGTGATTGTTGATACAATCAAGTTGAGAATTACACTCTTCTTCTGCATAATATCCCTCGTATAAAAAGGCAAATCAACGTTGACGTAATACGCCCAATCTACGTTTTATCCTTTCCATCTCAATACCAGCTTTGTATCTCAGATCTTCTATTATTTCAACTAACCAGCCCGGATAAGGATTGTATTTCTGAATCAATTGTGTAGCATCGTTTATGGCAGGCATATGAACAAAGCCATAATATGTAATTAGGAATGAGTCCGACAACAAACAGTCTTTATCATATGGTAGTTGTCCACGTTCCTTGAAGTGAATATAAATGAACTCATCCTCTAAAACATTGCCTTCTTGATCTATATATTTTCTTATTGTCCTCCCGTCACTCCATAGGAAACATTGATAGTCATAATTGTTTTGTGTTCTAGCTAGTGTATATCTTTTATGAATTTTAGAAATATCGGCATAGATGTACTGATCAAATAGGGGAAACCGATTTTTGAGGAAAACACTTCCGATTCCACTGTCCTCATCAAAGGCAAAGTTGTGTGATGAAGAAAAAACCGTATCAAAATTCCCGCACTTGCTTCCTGGCATCACATACCTATGATTATTCTCTATTGTGTTTCTATATAAGGACAAATGACCATGGTCTAAAAACTTATCGTATTTTTCTATGTGATGCTTAGCCAGGAATGACCGTATATCACCAAAGATCATATCAAAGTCACAGTGCCCCCAGTAGTCATAGCCTCCTATATACTCATGAAAGATCTCTCCATATGCCGGTCGAAAATCGCATAGCTTGTATGGCCTCTCGAGAGAAACTGGATAACCTAATGTTGATGTAGCTAATACCCTTATCTTTTCAAGTGTAGTATTCACAACCCTAACATTACTGGGCGCATCACTAATCTCCTGATCTGTGAATAGGAGGAAATCAATTGTTCGATTGTATTCTGCACTTTTAAGCCATATAGGGAAATATGAAGGAAGCTTTCCGAAATATATACCAATAATGCAGATGGATTGCTTTTCACTCATTTTTTTGAAACCTCACTCAATGTAAATACATTATGGCTTAAACCCAATTGGCATCAATGCATTACTCTAATATATCTATTGCTCCCTGTATATAGGTTTCTCATCTTCACTAATACTGGATCTTTCTAGTACAATTGAAATGCCTCTGTATACTACAGCAAATAGGATCATCACATACCTATCATAATAATATACCATCGAAAAACCACATACAGTGATGCTGCACAGAATTGCAAAAAGAACCGTAAATGTTTTGTCCAGCTCTCTTAGCCATCTCATATTACATATATATCTACGAAATACTGGAATATATATTGCATAGAAAGCCACAAAGCCTATTACCCCTGAATTCATAAGGATCTCTACAAAATTATTATGGGCATACGCGCCCATGTAATGTACAGAGGAGCATAAACCATTCCCCCAAAGCGGCGACATCCACCAATAGCCAAGTCCCTCAGAAATCAACCTACTTCTGTCGACATCGGAAACGCCTCCAATTCCTGTAAGGCGATATGTTAACTGCGAATTAATTCGCATCCTTATTCCAGAAAATATATCTAGATTCATTATCAAATAATAGAGTCCTAAGAGCCCAATGATGAGAATAATAAGATATTTAATTCTTTTACTTAGACTGTTGTCCCCCCATGTATAGAAAACAAACATTGTTGCCATCATCACTACCATAATCAGGACAGCTTTTTTTGAACCTGTGGCCATTGCCAAGACAAAGCAGACAGTCGAAAGGCCTGCGGTTAATATTCTAAATCCATTACCTCGTTTGGAAAACAATGTATAAAATAGTCCGATACACATTCCATATGCTGTATACATTCCAATAACATTTGTATTAGTCAAACCACCGCCGATTCGCGATACATTTGAACTCTGAGCATCTGCATTTGCGCGTAAGATTGCCCAAAAGTTGTTTCCATACATAGAATAAATATATAGAGATAAAGTAACCCCACTAATCATGAAGGCGAATAGAATAAGGTCAATTTTCTCGATAGAATCTATGTATTCCATAATGCATACTACGATAATTGCCATCGTAATATAGTCATAAAGAGTACTACTTCTCTCTTGTGAAGTGGCAGGTGTATATAACAAGCTCACCGCTGTAATAATCCCAAAAACAACCAATGTATACATATATCCGTTCGCCAGTAATCTTCCGCGTTTAATGTTTATAATTCCCAAAGTGCTAATTCCAAGGAAGAAATAGAGGGATAGTGAATTGATTCTAGCAAGATTGCCGGCGCAAAAAGTAATACTACAGATAATATATAGCACTACAGAAAGAGACCATATTTTATTAATTGATAGCTTTCTCATGCTAGTGATCCTTCATCCTTTCTGTATTGCCGCTGAATATAAAGTTTAATGCCCCACATTATCTATTTTTATATATCCTTAATATCTCTGATTTCTTATCCCTCAAATATTGTTCCTCTGAATACTCAGGACAATCATTCAGGCATCTCTCAGCATAATCTTCTACTGTTCTAATTTTTTTTGCAGGGACACCTACTGCAACACTATTATCAGGAATATTTTTCGTGACAACACTGCCTGCTCCGATAACACAATTTCTGCCTATTCTCACTCCAGGCATGATCATTGTTCTTGATCCGATGAAACAGTTCTCTCCGATTGTAATTTTCCCGTATTTTATTATCTTACTGTATCTCTTTGTATTAAGCCGCTTTACAACAGCCGTACCACCGTCATGGTTAATGAACGACACATCAGAGCTTACCGTTACATTGTCACCAATTTCTATTAGATATGGCTCACTTCCAAAGTCATGGGGGCCAAGGAACCTGCAGCCCTTACCTAATTTCATTCCTGCCTTGATTGCCCTTTTAACTGCCAATCGATTGTCAATGCTCTTGAGAATCTTATAAATCATAACTTATCCCTTCATTTTCACCCACAAGCGGTACAAACTTGCCTTAACTCTGTACTTCCAAATCCATCTCAGATACTCTTCCACTCGTGCTATCATATAAGGAACTCTTGGCAAATCATAAGCATCTGAAAAAGAGATGACCTCGTCCCTATGCGCATTTAAGAGTTCTTCTGTCTCTTTATACCGTGATTCTGCAATCATATTTGTATGATAGCAAACTGTCATTAAACGATTCGCATTAATTATTTTAGGTTCTATACACGGTATAAAGACTAATCCCATGTGTTCATACGGTTTAGATGTTAATCCATCTGTTATATATCTAAATCCCGCTGCTTTTAATGCAAGTAAAGTATTTTTGTCATAAGAGTGTGATGGAGCCATGAACACATCCGTTATTATACCTTCCTCCCTCAGTTTCTCCTTCCCGTATTGTATTTTTTCAAGCTGTTGCTGATAAGACAAACCTGCAAACTCGCTGCGTTTATTATCAGAAATGTATCCATTCTCCTTTGTTACATATACGTGATAACACCCATGCATCGCAATAGTCCATCCGTTGTTCTGCAACTCCTTTATCATATGCCAGAACTCCGGATCTTCATCTTCAAGATTTAATGATTGATCTTTACAGTCAGGTACAACACCTATTACGGCTTTTGCATTGTAACGATCAAGCAAATCTTTCATTCTATAGAAGGGAGCTCTTTTCATCTGGGAGCATATATCATCCATTCGAATAATGACTTTTCGACTCATATTATCTCCTGTCAAATGGTCTATTTGTCAAAAGCGGTTGATATACTCAAAATACTTAGCGACGATCGTACTTTCCGAATGCGTTGCGCGGATAACTGTAGCATTATTGCTTAGTTTGGAAGCAAAAGACCTGTCATCTGCAATTAAGCTCATTGCATTGCTTAACCCCCGGCTATCCCCTACGGTCACAAGTATTCCTGTATCTCCATCTTGTATTAGATGCCTCGACCCCCCGCATGGGCAATCAGTTGATATACATGGTAGCCCCATTGCCATTGCTTCAAGTAATGAATTTGAAATGCCTTCATAATCTGATGACAGAATAAATCCCCTCATTGAAACCATTCGTTCATGTAGATTCTTTACTGCACCTTCAAGAAATATACATTGGGATAGCCCAAGTTCATCTATCATTCTCTGCAACTCTTCATGTAGTTCTCCATTTCCAAATATCCTAAGGATATATTCAGGATGTGATATATGAAAATTCGCAAAGGCTTTAATCATCATTGGGTAATTCTTTTGGGGTGTTAACCTTCCTGCAGCAACAAACTCCTTCTTTGAATTCTCCAAATCCGCATAAGGCAGGTTGTCTTTAACAGGATTTGGAATTACAGTGGATTTATTTCTTATCTTTTTTGAAAAACAAGCTGCTGCATCCTCTGTTTGGAATATATAACCAGATGCAAGCTTATAAGCAAAATTCCGGATACATCTCCGTGTTCTAGATGCACAATCCCTTATTGGGTCATTTCTCTCGCTTATCACTACAGGAATCTTCAAGCCTATCGCTGCTATGCACGAGTATATGTTACATGTAGTTAGAAATGAGACAATTACATGAGGACAAAATTCAATTATTTGTTTGCGTAAGTTTTTAATTCTATTTGCTGGATTCCCCGCACCACAGAAAACAATTTGAACTTGTTCATTAATTTTGTACTCAACAGTATTTTTACTCATCAGAACCAGCATTACACTATTTCCTTGTGAAACTGCATTATTCACAAGCAAACTCATAACTCGCTCTGCTCCATTTGCAGCCATACTGCTGATTATGAACATCATTTTCTTAACGTTGGGGCTTTCCATATCTTTCATACAATGCCTCATATTCCTTAGTAATTGCGCTAGCGCTAAATTTTTTAGCAATATCTCTAGATCTGGTTCCCATACTTTCCCTTAGCATCTCATCACTCGTCAAATGCCTCATTGCATCTAATAGATCATCTTCGGAATTGACAGAAACAAGGATTCCATTTCTGTCGACAACATCGGGTATACCTCCAACATTAGATGCAATTATCGGCATCCCTGCTGCTTCCGCCTCAATAAGCGAAATAGGCATTCCTTCCGAAAGCGACGGAAGAACAAATATGTCACAATTTGCAAGGAGGCCAGGAATATCATCAACACTACCGCAGAATTCTATACAATCCTGACAGTTCAACGTTTTTGCTAAGTCCTTGGCTTGTGGTAGAAGTTCTCCTTCTCCTGCAAACACCAATTTTGTATTAGAATCTTCTGCATGAACTTTTGAAAACACCTTAATCAAAAACAGTTGGTTCTTTATTTTATTAAAGCGTGCAACATTAACATATACCAACTTCTCATGCTGTTTTTTCTTGGCAGAAGAAAATAGTTCATAATCAACAGGATTATAAACCCTTTCTATTCGTTTGAGCGGAAGACCATATACCTTTGTCGCATCTTCTCTGATTTTGTCTGATATGGCAACAGGGATTGCTCGTCCGGTCTTGTATAAAGCTTTTATCACAACTCTCAGGCAGCCGTTTGCTTCTTGTCTCTCCGGACTACTATGTATTGTATGAATAAATAATTTGTGATCAAATATAACCGAGGGAAGGATATAAAGCCAACTATTTACGTGTGTGTGAATTATATCTGGTTCAAATTCTTTTACTTCCTTTCTAACTTTGCCAAAGAAGGACATATGAAAGCCAGCAGGTTTATCCAGATATTTTACGTTTATTCCCGCTTCTTCTAGACGTTTCTCAATTATTGTCTCCAATCTAGGGGAAAGAACAAGAACCCTAAGTTCAAACTTTTCTTTGTCTATATGGAGAACTAGCTGCTCAATCATCTTTTGAGCACCTGCAATTTTCAGATTAGCTGCTACCAATAGTACTTTAATCTTCATTTTATTCTTCGCACCTTAGATGCCTCCGAATAAACTACTCCTCCATTCGGAACATCATGCGTTACAATTGCGCCTGCTCCTATATCAGCATTATTGCCTATTGTTATGCCTCCAAGTATTAAAGCATGAGCTCCTATTGTCACATTGTTTCCGATTGTAGGAACTCCTGTTTTTGTTGCTCCTATCACACTTCCAGAGAGGATAGTTACATTTTCTCCAATCGAGCTTTGAGAGTTAATGACAATCCCCCATGCATGAACAAGTTTAATCCCTCCCCCCATGCAAACGCCAGAGGGAATGTCACATCCGCATTTCCGACAAAGCCGATGATATTCCCATCTTTCTAAATAATAAATTGGCTTCAACCAATTTATACTTTTAAAGTAGTCACAAAATCTTTTTTTCCTAATTAACCGATATTCCACATGAAATATCGCTAATTTAAATGAAGAATGATTTCCCCACACTGCTTTATCTTTATTTAGCAAATCTCGTAATTCACTGATTCTCATTCTGCGCTCCATATATCATAGCGAAGCTAAATACTCTATCCATTGAGCCATTATCTTATCCACACTAAGTCTATCATTGATTCTTAATGCAGCCCAACCATAATCATCTCTTTTGACTGGATTATTTAATAGTTCACGAAGCGCTTTCTCAAGGGCAGTTACATCCCCTATAGGAATTACTTCTCCGTTAACACCTGTCTCAATTAAGTCCTCGACTCCTGATACATTTGTTGTAATACAGGGTAAACCGAGACAAAGAGCTTCAATTAATGCATTGGGCATACCTTCATAGTTTGAAGATAAGATAAATACTTGACTCTTGCTTATCTGATCATAGACATTTTTTTCGCTCCCAGGTAGATGTACTCTTTCTTTGATGCCTAATTCTTCTGAAAGTTTCTCCAGCTTTTCTCTTTCTGGGCCTTCGCCATAAATAACGAGAGAATAGTCCGGGTAATCGTCTTTAATCCTACAAAAAGCATACAGAATTAGCATTTGATTTTTTTGTGGCATTAATCTTCCGACTGATACAATTTCATTTTCCTTATTGAACCTTAATGCCTGCCCAGCTTTATCTTTCAGGTCAATTGGATTAGCAATAACTACGCTCTTTTCTCGAATTTTCTTCGAGAAGTAGTTTTTGTTCTTTGTGGTTTGAAGTACAACGCCGTCTGCTAAAAGATATAGTTTATCGCGAAGTTCTCTTGTAAAATAATTTGCAGGGACATAGCGGGGATCGTTTCTATCGGCGACAACAATTTTTGAGGGCAGCCCCAAATGCGCTAACAGAGCCACGATATTGAATGGAGCCAAAAATGAAACTATAATATCTGCATTTGTCTTGAAATACCTTCGTATCCATATTAGGTTTTTTATGAAATTTGTTGTCCTAGTTTCTTTTTCCACCGATGTCACATTTACGCGCTGATCAATATCATAAAATATTTCTCTGTCATGTAATAATAGAATCTCTGTTTTATAGCCTTTTTCTGCCATGTGACGCGTCAATATAGAAATTACTCTCTCCGCACCACCCTGCATTAACGTACCGTCAAAAAAAACAAATCTCTTGTTCATAATATCTTTCATGCCACAGCCCGCCGTTCTACGTGCTGATTGTAATGCACGTAAATAAAACGGCAGATAGGTATTAGTGGCTTATGCTCCCCCGAAGAATCTCGGTATTTCTCTTTTGAACAATTACTGAATCAGGAGGAAACTCCCCTTTGATTATGCATCCCGCTCCAACCACACTATTGTCTCCTATTGTCGTTCCCCTTAATATTATTGTATTTGCACCAATCCATACGTTATTTCCAATCGAAACAGGGGCAGTCTTGAACTTCTTTGCGCGAAGCCCCTCCTCTGCTCGAAAATCATGATCTTGATCATAAACTAGAACCCCAGGACCAAACTCAACATCATCCCCAATTGTGATGCTTTCATGAGCAGATATAAGGCATCCCGTATTCATATAAAAATTGCTGCCGATCGTTAAAACTCCATTTTTACGAACAACAATCCTGCAATCATTACGAATGCTGATACGCTTTCCTACAGATAGTTTGCCACCTTTATCGACAGTAATTTCGGTGCTTGGTGAAATGATTGCTGGGAAAACAATTCTTGCTTTAGAACCTCTTTCAATTTTGAGTATGATTGCCTTCATCGTTCCTACAGCGGTACAGGCAAATCCTCTTATATATTTATTCATCTTACTATTCTCTCAATCTCTTCAAGGTAAGCCCTTACAACAATCTGCCGATCAAACTCCCGCTCGATCTTAACTCTTCCCGCCAGGCCCATTTCGCGCTTCTCATCCCAGTTCATCGCCAAGAACCTCTCCAGCGCGTTAACAAGTGCATCCTCATTCCTTATCGGAATAACAAATCCGCTTTTCTCATCATCGACAGTTTCCCGGCAACCGGCGCGATCCGTTGCTATAATTGGCCGACAGTGTGCAGCTGCTTCCAACAATACATTGCTCATGCCTTCCGGGTAGTAACTAGGATGAACAATGCAGTGCGCCATCTCGAAGAACGGGACCATATCTTTCTGTTCACCGTGATATGTGATGTATCCGCTCTTCTCGGCTTCTTTCAGCAGTCCGATATACTTCTCGTCGTCACACTGGCCACAGATATGGAACTTAACATTTTTGTGTTTCTCATATATCCTCTTCGCAGCTACAAGATACAGATCAATACCCTTTTCAGTCATCACACGCGCGATGAAAAGAAAGTTAATCACACCGTTGTCAGCAGGATAATCCATCGCCTTATGGACTTTAAGGCTCACCCCTGAGCCAGGGAGAAGCCGTGTTCTTGCCTTTTTCGGCATCATGTTGTGATCGATAAAGAACTGTTTGTTCTCCTGATTCTGAAACATGATGCAGTCAGCTCCTGCCACACCCGCCTTATATAGCTTTGTAGAAATCTTCTGCATAAGGCCCGGATATTCGACTGCAGTACCCAACCCGGTGATATTGGGAATATAATGTGTCTTCGTCATCCTGCAAGCGATCCCGCCATAAGCGTTAGGCTTGATGTTATAGGTTAACGCCACATCTGGTTTCTCATCCGCCAGAACTTTTCTAAACTTCATCAGAAGTACGAGATCTGAAAGTGGATTTGTTCCGTGACGATTTGTCTCAATATCAATTAAACGACATCCCAACCCTTTCAGCTCTTCCTGAAGGAGGAGTGGCTGAGATGCAACGACAACATCATGACCATCAGCCGCAAGGCATTCAATTATCTCATTACGAAGGTTATACGTGTATGTCGTATCATTAGCCAAAATCATTACTTTAAGCTTTCTCACATCAAAACTCCCCAGATTTCATTATGATTTTAAGTGAGACGAATTTCCCCCAAAACAACACGAAATGCTCTGGAGACAAATTCGCCTCCGGAGCGTCTCTTAAACTCACTGCATTTTCCTACTGGCCTGCATTTCAACCAGCTCCCATCCCATCTATCTCCAATCGGACTCTTCATCCGCCTAACTTTCAATGCTCCGCCCACCGACCTTTTCAGTCGGATTCCACTCTGCTATGTCCCTCACACTTGCCGTCAGCCAATCCGTACTGTCCAGCCCATTGTGAGTTCCCTTCGGTACTATCCTTATAGAACTGTCTGGTTTAGAGGCCCGATTCTAAGTCATCCTCACGGGCCTCTGAACACTCCCCTGTCCGATGCTGAACCGGTGTGGAAATCTACATATCCCTGTCCAGCCTCTTATTGCCTGAAACTTTCGACAGTTTTTATCCCTATCATTTATGTATCTGTTCTTGCCTGAAACTATCGAAAGCACATAGCACAGACTGTTTTCCTGACATGTATTTGCCACATTACTCTGCCCTATTCTTAAAGCATTCCACTGAAGAAACATACCTCTCTCCGCTCAAGAGCAGCCGATTATTTGTTCAATCCGCCCAATGTTCGCGCTGTTTTTCCCATTTTTCTGTGCGATTTGCTTCATTTTCGTAGTCAAGAGCAGTCACCTGGCCGGGATCAACGCCTTCGGTGCTTTCAGGCAAGAAGAGGATTCCAATAGTCGCAAATATCAATCGCAGATCCGTGAGGACATCCATGTTGTTTATATACAGTAGATCAAACTGTAATTTCTCGTATGGATCGATATTATATTTCCCATACACCTGAGCATATCCTGTAAGCCCTGCTTTGACCTGTAGCCTCAATTTAAAATCCGGGATATGTTCATAGTACTGTTCCGCTATCTCAGGACGTTCCGGTCTTGGCCCTACAACGCTCATCTGACCGAAAAGGATATTGAACAGTTGAGGAAGTTCATCCAGTCTGCACTTCCTGACGATTTTCCCGATCGGTGTGATCCTGTCATCATTGTCTCCGGTTGATAATCGGGCTATCCCGTCTTTTTCCGCATCGACTCTCATAGACCTGAATTTCCAGATCTTAAACGTTTTTCCGTCTTTTGTAAGCCTCACCTGCTTATATAGTGCCGGGCCTCCGTCATACAACCTGATGGCCAATGCGGTGATCAGCATTATCGGACTCAAGATAATAATTGCCAAAAATGAAGAAACGATGTCGAATGCTCTCTTAATAAACAGGTATTCCGGCCTTAAATGGGTCCTTGTCAGATACATGACCGGAGAATCGAATGACTGGATATGCGTCGCTTCCTGCATGATCACGTCTCCTACATGAGGAAGGAAAAAACCAGTTATGTTCATCTCCTTACAATACTTGGCGATCCCGTTCCGGCATCTGGCATTCACTCCTGCCACAAAAACAGCTTCATAACCTTCTAGCCTGTCCCTTATCTCCCTGAAACTGTTCCCTTTATACTCGAGCTCCTCTTCGATGCGATACAGTCTTTCCGTAGGCTTTCCCTTTATGGACCCAAATCTCTGCTTATCAAGTTCATTTCTGTAAATAAGAATGGTCTTCTTTGTGGGATAAAGCTTAAAATATGTCAGGTTCCCATAATATGACCACAGGATATCGAGTATCGCCTGGCAGAACAGCATGGGTATGAACCACAACGGATTATATAGTCTGTTCCAGGCAACTGAGACTCCTGTGTAAGTTATAAGAAGCGTCAGCAGCTGCGCCAGGAACTCCGAAAATGCCACCGTCCTGATCCTGTTATATCCCAGTAGATATGAGTTATATGTCCTGTTGAAAAAGAACAGTATGGCTCCGTATCCCAGAAGCACGAAATAGTTATATCTGAATCCGATCTCCGAAGCTTCCGAGAAACTCCCGTACCTGAACAGGATCCAGAATATATAAAAAATGCCGCACGTTACCGTATAGTGCAGCAGTTTCATCACCGTTATAATGACCTGTCTTATATGTTCCCTGTTCGATTCGGTCTGACTCATAAAACCTACCTTACCCTCTTCCATCCGTTCTATATCTTTTTGTCCAGCAGTTCAAGGGATACCTTTACTTCCGTCTTCCTGCTGAAAAGCTCCATCTCGAGTATCGCGATGCGCTTGTGTCTGTCTATCTTTCTAATCTGTCCTTCCATCCCGACAAGCGGGCCGCTTATGACTACTATCTCGCTTCCTTCCTTTATGCCTATGGACTCCTCGACCGTTTCGCCAAGCCCTATGAGGCTCAGAAGGAAATGCTTTTCATCCCGGCTCAGGGGACAATAATAGTCGTCTTCATTGTGAAGTATCACTGAAAAACCATGAATCTTTTTCAGCTCATCGTTGAACCTCCCTATATCCTCCGTCTCCACGAAGACATAGGAAGGAAAGAGCCTCTGTTCCACGCTCTCCCACTTTCCTCTGATGCGTTTTTTTATCTTTCTTTTCGGTATGGCGCATCTGTTATAGGCATCAGAAGGAACGTTCTTCTCGACCGCCGATCGCAGTCTTTCCTCTTTTCCCGAGAAGGTCCAGATCACATACCACATAATGTTTTTCCGATATAAAAAGACATGGCTTCGCCACCGGGGCGTAAAAACGTCCCGTTCGATACTTCATCTGTTCGCCGTCCCTTCCATGCCGCGCGCCTGTCGACGAGCATGAGCGACGGTTTCATATAATTACATAGGGCCATTTCCACTGAATACACGTATATGTGTATCAATAGTAGCCCTTATACTTCTTTCCGTAATACCTGCCGTAATACTTGCCGGATTTATGCCTGTCCACCTTGTTCAGCACGACTCCGAGCACCGGTTTCCCGGTAGCTTTCATCTTGGACACCACTTCCTGAGCAAGGCGGTATTTCACTTCCCCGGATTCGATGATTATCATCGACCCGTCGCACTCCTGCCCTATGACGGCAGCGTCCACCACCATACCTATGGGCGGGCAGTCCAGGAGCACATAATCGAAGTTCTTCCTCGCGATCTCTATAAGATCCTTCATGGCCTGGGTCGAGAGGAGCTCCGACGGATTCGGGGGAATGCTTCCGCTGAAGATCATGTACATGTTCTCCACATTGGTGCTGAACAGACAGTCCTCCAGATAGCACTGTCCCGAAAGGAAGTGGGACAGACCGCGGGACGGTTCGAACCCGTTCACCCTTTCCAGCATCTGAGACTTTCGAAGGTCACAATCGATGAACAGCACGGACTTTCCGAGCTCCGTGAGAGATACGGCAAGATCGAACCAGATGGTCGATTTTCCCTCTCCCGAAAAGGCGCTCGTCATGGCAATGACCCTTTTGTCAGTACCCAGGAACTGAAGGTTCGTCCTTAACAGCTTCAGCTCTTCGTTCAGCTCATAGGGGAGCTCCTCCGTGATGATGTCAAGGCTCTGTATTATCCTCAGTTTCCCGTCTTCATCCAGATCGTACTTCTGTATGCTCCTGGACCTGACCATGTTCTCGTCTACCTCAATGGTCTCTATCACTCTTCTCATCTGTATCTCCGGTCATTATTCAAGCCCCATGATCCTCATGGGTACGTCATGCATGATCCTTCTTGTATATCCCTCTCCCGAAAGCCTCGTGATCACTTTCTCCGCTTCGTTTAGCAGGACCGGCCTGTATTCCGGATCATGGGCATCGGAAGCCACTATATCTATCAGCCCTCTTTTTACGGCTTTCCTGCAGAAGGCCGTCTGCCTTCTTCCCTCTTTTCCGAGGATCGAAGACGCATTCATCTGTATCAGTATCTCCCTTTTCGAAAGATCTTCCAGAATATCAAAGTCTCTTAGTGCCTCACATCTTTCGGCATGCGCTATGACGGGCACATATCCCTCTTCCATGACGACGGAGAGATACTTCTCTATCTCTTCCATATCGTCGCTGTAGGAGAACTCGGTAAGTACATACCTCTCTCCCATGGGCATTATCTTTTTCTCCCGTATAATTGACAGGAAAAGGGGATCACAGTGATATTCCCTCGAAAGACATGTCTTAAGATCCGGATAGAGCTCTCCTATCTTATCCTTCAGTTCTCTGAACTCCCGGGAGATCTTCTCATCAGATGTCTCGAACATTTTCTTTCTGAGATGAGGGGTCATGCAGACCGCTCTCACCCCCTGCTCATACTGCTGTTCTATGAGCTCCATGGATTCCCTTATGGTCATGGCTCCGTCATCCACGTACGACAGGACATGGCAGTGAATATCCGCTTTTTCT
>JAEEGL010930363.1_pt1 | contig 22832 bp, 23 predicted proteins | sample 9134231 | NCBI WGS metagenome assembly JAEEGL01 (sample SAMN16246548, study PRJNA631951) | gut metagenome | biome: gut microbiome; feature: rumen; material: fiber-attached | host: Bos | place: Iran: Karaj | collected 2018-10 | reverse complement strand
TGGTCGCGAAAGGGGTTTCCAAAGGGGGAAACAGCCTACAGGTTTCCCCCTTTGGTGTCCTTTGCCTACTTTCTCACATGGGAAAGTAGGTGCCTGCCCGGCATTAGGGCGAAACGTGTTATTATACATAACCAAAATATCGGCTTTAAATGTTCAATGTCAAGATACAATCCCTCAGTCAGCTACGCTGACAGCTCCCTTTGCACAAGGGAGCCTGCGGCACCGCAGACGACAAATGAAGCGTAGTTGTTAAAGCGCAATATGCCGTGCAGCAATTTTCAGTAAACATATATAAAATATAATAGCGGCAACAAGCCTTAATACTTGCCGCCGCATTTTTTGCTTATATTATATTAATCAAGTATAAGTATCATTTCGTCTGTTGCCTTTACGCCTGCAATATGCCGCTGGATAAGCACCGCATCGTTTAAGTCTACCACATTGTCGGCGTTTAAGTCCGAATTCACCTTAGACATCTCGCCCAAGTCTTTTATATCAATAAGCTTTGCAAATGATTTTTGCAGCTGCGTTACGTCTATCATACAGATCTTGCCGTCACAGTCAACATCTCCCAGCACAGGCAGTGTATCGCCGTCAAGCAAAAGCAGATTGTTGCCCGTTTGAGGATCTTCGGGGATATTAAGGGTATACACATCATCAAATATATCATAGATGAGTGTGTCGCCTATGTTTTTGTAGTATTGCCAGAAAGTATATCTTGCTGCGTAACCGCGCTCCACTGCGTAATATGCCCTGTTTCCGGGTATCTCAAAATTATAGCACCAATAATATCCTGCGTTGTAAGCGCCTACCGCAGTGTTTTCAATTTGGTACCGCATAAATGAAAGCACCCCTGTATAAGATGTTTCAAGCTCATATTTAAGATATTCAAGCTGTGCGTCTATTGTTTTGTAATCCATACCGCCCGCTTTGCAAAATTTTTTCAGGCTGTCAAATCTGCCGTTGTGCCACTGGCAGATACCGTAGCTTGTACCGTTGTCACCGTAGCAAACGGGAGAAAACGCAGACTCGTAATACATATTTGCAAGCACACCGCAGGCGGCAGCTTTGTTAAAGCCCATATTCTTTGTTAAGAAGATAAATATTTTTGTTTCGGGGGCTTCATCTGCAGAAGCCGAGGTGATTTGGCAAAAAGGCACTATTGCCAAAATAAGAATAAAAGCCAAAATTTTATGTAATTTGTTTTTCATATATATCAATCCAATGCAGTTTTTGTGTAATTAAATTATATTATATAGGATAATTTGAATCAAGATGTAAATATTGTCAATTATTTACTCGCGGTTTTTCAAGCCCAAAAGTGCCGAATAAAGACAAAGAATAAATATTACAAGGTTAATAACAATTGAGAGCATAGAGCCAAACGCCAGCCTTGCGCCGCCGACAAAATACACAACAGCAAAAATGCTCACAACAGACATTGCCATACCTGTCAAATGTTTTAAATTGCTTTTTCTGTCAAATACATAAAAGCCTATTGTTATAAGCGGGGGCAGCCAGAAAAATAATGCCCATAGATTTCCGCCAAAAGTCATATTGTCCTTTGAGCCGCTGCCGAACAGCAAATCGAACGCACTGTAAGACACGGTAGTGTAAGCCTGCGTGTTGTAATAATTTCTGATCTTGAAATTCTCCGTATTGTAAGTAAAAACACCTGAAACGACATACTCATCGTCGCCCTCTGCCTTGACAAAAAGCTTTACGGTGTCACCTTTACACAGCTTTCCCATATCGGGTGAAATGTAATTAATCGGGTTATTCATCTTTGAATACGACACTGCAAAATTATCGGTTGATTCGGTAACGGTTTCGTTTTTGTCGCCAAATCCCGAACTGCTTGTTTGAATATTAAAAGCAGTGTTGCCGTTAACGCTTTCATCATTGCTGAGTCCGCAGTAGAACTCGGATTTGTCAACATCTGTTAAAGTTTCTAAACGCACCCCTGCCGCAATATCGGAATTTTGATATTTTCCGATGTTAAATTCGATTATGCCGCTTAAATCAGTGTACGCGCTTTTGTCCGATTGCGTGGTAAACGCCCCGTTATAAGTTATATACATATAATCGGTACACAAAAGATATATTGTAACAAGCACAAGAACTATTACTAAGACCTTTGCCGCTGAGCCTTTTTTGGAATTCATTTTATCATTCCTTTTAGATAATATTAAACTTTACTCTGTAATTCTGCATAGATTTTTCTATGACCTTTTTCGCTGCGTCTTCATCCTGAACTTCATCTACAACGGTGTCTTTATGCTCGAGCGACTTGTAAACCGTGAAAAAGTGGCGCATTTCCTCAAAAATATGCTTAGGCAACTGCGAAATGCTTTTATAGCTGTTGTAGTTGGGGTCGTTGAAAGGTATGGCTATTATCTTTTCATCGTTTCTGCCGTTGTCCATCATTGTAAACATACCGATAGGATAACACCGTGCAAGCGTGAGCGGATACATCTTTTCACTTGACAAAACAAGTACATCAAGCGGGTCTAAATCGTCGGCGTATGTTCTGGGAATAAAGCCGTAGTTTGCAGGGTAGTGGGTTGACGTGTGCAGAACTCTGTCGAGAATAAGCAATCCCGTTTGCTTATCGAGCTCATACTTCGCTTTTGCACCCTTTGGTATTTCTATACATGCGACAAAATCGTCGGGCTTTATTCTTGAAGAATCAATATCATGCCAAATATTCATATTATTTACTTATACATGTTCTTTTACTAAACATGCATTTTCCCTTTACTCAATTTTATTTAATAACTGAAATAAGCACAGATACAACACCGCTCAAAATCAGCAACACAGCGCAAACCACCGCGGATATCCTTACTATCAGCTTTGTCTTTTTAGTATTAACGGTGACCACCCTCGATCTTTTCCGCAATTTCGCCCTGCTTTTTGTAAATGCTGTTTTCAGGCACATAGCCGCGCACCATTGAAAGCGGATAAATATTTGTATTTCTGCCGATAACCGTACCCGGGTTAAGCACGCTGTTGCACCCTACCTCAACATGATCGCCGAGTATTGCGCCAAGCTTTTTTCTGCCTGTATCCATCTTTTCGCCGTCAATTAATATTGTAACCAAAGATTTATCGGATTTTAAATTGGATGTTATGCTTCCCGCTCCCGTGTGTGACTTATACCCGAGTATTGAATCCCCTATATAGTTATAGTGCGGCGTTTGCACGTTATCAAAAAGAAGCGAATTTTTGATCTCGGTAGAGTTGCCTACGACTGCGCCTTTACCTATTATTGCGCTTCCTCTGATAAATGCGCAATGGCGTATCTCCGCATCTTCGCATACTATAAGCGGACCGTTGAGGCAAGCTGTGGGTGCGACCTTCGCGCTTTTGGCTATCCAAATGTTTTCGCCTGTTTTTTCATACATAGATTCATCCAATGTATTACCGAGCCTTATGATAAAATCACTCAATTCCGATAAGATCTCCCACGGATAAGTTTTACCGTCAAAAATATCTTTTGCTATTGTGTGTTCAAGGTCGAATAATTCTGCTATTGTAAGCTTTTCAAACATATTACCACTTGTCCTTATACATAATTATACGTTAAACAGGAAATGAACAACGTCGCCGTCTTTCATTACATAGTCTTTGCCTTCGCTTCTCAGAAGTCCTTTTTCTTTTGCGGCATTAAGCGAGCCGCACGCAATAAGGTCGTCAAAAGCTATTACCTCGGCACGGATAAATCCACGTTCAAAGTCGGTATGTATCTTGCCTGCCGCCTGAGGAGCTTTTGTGCCTTTCTTTATCGTCCAGGCTCTCACTTCGGGTTTTCCCGCGGTGAGATATGATATGAGCCCGAGCAGAGAATAACACTTTGTAATAAGCCTTTCCAATCCGCTTTGCTCAAGCCCCAAATCGGAAAGGAAGATTTCTTTTTCCTCTGCGTCCATACCGGCTATTTCGGCTTCCAGCTCCGCGCATATCGGTAAAACAGCGGCGTGTTCGCTTTCGGCAATTGCCTTAACTTTGTTATAGTATTCGTTTTCTTCTATTCCCGAAGAAAAATCAACATCGCTCATATTCGCGGCGTATATTATAGGCTTGTTTGTAAGCAGCGGTGCGCTTGCAAGAAGTATTGCCTCTTCCTCACTGCATTCAGCACCGCGCGCAGGCTTGCCTGAGTTCAAAACGCTTAATATTCTCTCAAAAAATTCGGCTTCCTCCCTAAACTTTTTATCCGCCTTTGCCATCTTTTTGGCTTTGTCTATACGACGTTCCACTATATCCACATCTGACATTATAAGCTCAAGATTTATTGTATCTATATCTCTGGCGGGGTCAACGCTTCCGTCTACGTGGACTATGTTGTCGTTGTCAAAACAGCGTACAACGTGAACAACGGCATCTACCTCTCTTATGTTAGCCAAAAATTTGTTGCCGAGCCCTTCGCCTTTAGACGCACCTTTTACAAGGCCTGCAATATCAACAAATTCTATTGTTGCAGGTGTAAATTTATCGGGGTCATACATCTCGGCAAGCTTATCAAGCCTTTTATCGGGAACCGATACGATGCCAACATTCGGCTCTATCGTGCAAAAGGGATAATTAGCAGATTGTGCCCCTGCGTTTGTTATAGCGTTAAAAAGTGTGCTTTTGCCTACATTCGGCAAGCCTACTATTCCTAATTTCATATTCCTTAACATTCCTTTCGGTTATTCAAATTATTCGCCTGTGATAAGCCGCTTTATTCCCCATGCTATACCGTATATGATCGGCTGATGCAAAACATATATGATAAGCGCGTTTTTGCCGAACCACTGCAAGGGTACAATACACGATTTATACATAAACGCGGGGAATTTTCCGTTTTTCGCCCAAACACCCACGTACGACCCTGAGAGAAATAACAAAAACCAGGGAATTATCGGAAAATAATCAGCGCTTACAAAGCTTGTACCCGGTAATCCCAAAAAGAATAAGACAGGTACGTCATAAAAGCTTTGCGGTATTTCCGTACTCAGTTCAAAAGCTCCCAATATGCCCTTAGGCACATTGTATGTAAACACAAATGCGGCTGCGAAAATAACAAATCCCAAAAACGGTGGGATTTTAGCGAGCAACTTTTCCAAAAGTGAAAATATAATTATCGAAAACGCAAGCAAATGTATCACGCCGAAATATATTTCGCACCCGTATACGCCGATGTTAGGCAACAAAATAATCGTAACACCGGATATTGCTATCGCCACGGCGGCAAGTATAAGCCCGCGTTTTTGATTTGAATGGCTGAGCTTTGTGCAAATACCGGAGATAAATATGAACAATCCGGCAAAAATCGGTTCCACAGGCATAAAAAAGTTCATAATATCCTGCGCCTGCCGCAAACCGAAAATATTGCCCACGGTAAACAGCGCGTGATAAACGATCATACAAACGACTGCCAATCCGCGCAGTTCGTCTATAATTGTAATTCTGCCCGATTTTTCCGCCATTACCGCACCTCCTGCACCATTATATATTTCTGGTTATGATACCATATTTCCCCTTAAAAATCAAGCTTTTAAAGCCATATTCTGCAATTTATACCGTCACTGCGTTAATACTGTGGCAAAGCTTGACATTTGGTAAAAAATATATTACAATTGTTACAAGTTTTGTTATATTAGTTGTAATTGTGCTTTTGATATTTATATAAAAGGAACGATAAAAATGACTGTAAAGAAATTTGAGGTGGGCGGTATGTCGTGCGCCTCATGTGTAAGCCACATACAAACAGCAGTGGAAGCGCTTACAGGCGTTTCGTCTGCTGAGATAAACCTGCTTACGGGCGTAATGAAGGTAACATACGACGAAAGCTGTATGAACGATGAAACGATTATCGCCGCCGTAACAGACGCAGGGTATGAAGCCTCACTTTCGGGGATAAAATCAGCACCCGCAAAAAAAGATGAATTGAAAAGCGACGCCCAAAAAATCAAAAAGCGCCTTGTATTATCGCTTGTGTTTGCGGTCCCGCTGTTTATTTTGGCTATGCTTCATATGGCAGGGGTACCTATGCCCCTTTTCTTAAGTCAGGATAATAACGCAATCGGTCTCCCCTTTTTGGAATTTTTGCTTGTTATTCCCATAGCGTGCATTAACTACAAGTATTTTACGGTAGGTTTTAAATCACTTGCAAAATGGCATCCCAATATGGACTCGCTGATAGCCATAAGCTCAGGCGCAGCAATATTATACGGTATATTTAATATATTCCTTATTGGCAACAGGCTGACTCTTTTTAATGCCGATGCACTGGGCAATATCACAATGCACCTCTACTTTGAAAGCGCAGGAACAATTCTTACGCTTATCACGCTCGGCAAGTTTTTGGAAGCCCGTTCAAAAGAAAAGACGAGCGACGCAATAAAAGCTCTTGCGGAATTAACGCCTAAAACCGCAACCGTAGAGAGAGACGGAAACCGCCTTGTTGTGCCGGTAGAGCAAGTAACGGTAGGCGATATCGTTTGTGTTCACCCGGGTGAGTGCGTGCCTGTTGACGGCGTTATAACAGAGGGAGATGCATCGCTGGACGAATCTGCGATAACAGGCGAAAGCATACCCGTTGACAAACAGCCGGGTGACAGCGTTACAGGCGGAACGATAAACAAATCCGGATTTTTTACGATGAAAGCAACGCGCGTAGGTGAAGACACAACGCTTTCAAATATAATAAGACTTGTTGAAGAAGCCTCCGCGGGGAAAGCTCCCATTGCCAGAATGGCAGATAAGATATCGGCTTATTTTGTGCCGATAGTTATGGCAATAGCCGTTGTAACCGCAATTGTATGGTTTATTATAACAAAAGATTTTCCGACTGCGCTTACAAATGGGATATCAGTTCTTGTAATATCCTGCCCATGCGCGCTTGGTCTTGCAACGCCCACATCTATTATGGTCGGAACAGGAAAAGGCGCTCAGAACGGAATATTGATAAAGAGCGCAGAAGCCCTTGAAATAGCGCATAAAATTGATACTGTAGTCATAGACAAAACCGGAACAATAACCGAAGGCATACCGAGCGTTACCGATATTTGTCCGCTTGAACCGATAAAGGATTATCACCTTTTGGCTCTCGCCGCCTCGCTTGAGAATAACTCCGAACATCCGCTTTCAAACGCCGTGTGCGAGTTTGCGAAAAACAATGATATAACATTGTTTAAAACGGAAAAATTTGAGCGTATGCCCGGTATGGGCGTTTGCGCATATGCCGAGGGCAAGAAATTTTACGGCGGAAACGTAAAGCTAATAGAAAAACTGGGCATTGACCCGGGAAGCTTTAAGGATATGGCTGAACAACTTGCGCTTGAAGGAAAAACCTGCCTTTATTATGCCGACGAAACAAGGATGCTCGGTATAATCGCCCTGTCAGATACGGTAAAAGCTACAAGCCGCACTGCGATAGCACGTATGCAGAGAATGAACATAGAAACAATTATGCTAACGGGAGACAACAAGATAACATCACAAGCCATACGACGTATTGTCGGTATTAAAGATGTTATCGCAGATGTTTTGCCCTATCAGAAAGAAAAAGTTGTGCGCGCCTCTAAAAGAGACGGAAAAACAGTGGCAATGATCGGCGACGGAATCAACGACGCGCCCGCCCTTGCCGCGGCAGATGTAGGAATAGCCATCGGGGCAGGAACAGATGTTGCAATAGAGTCTGCCGATATCGTGCTTATCAAAAATGACTTAAACGACGCGGTAACCGCAATTATGCTTAGCAAAGCGGTTATTAAAAATATAAAGCAAAACCTTTTCTGGGCTTTGATATATAACAGTATCGGAATACCGCTTGCGGCTTTGGGATTTTTAAGTCCTATGATCGCCGCCGTGTGTATGAGCCTTTCTTCGGTCTGTGTGGTGAGCAATGCCCTGCGTTTGAGAAACTTTAAGGCGTTGAGCGAAGAAAGCGACTCGGTTGCCGACTACAACAAAGCAAGCTCCTTTGACGAGCTGGTGCCCCTAAAGCCCGAAAAGCTTCAAAATGTACCGGAAGAAATACACCTTAACTTTGAAGAAGAAACTTCGGATAACGGGAACACCCAACAAAGTGATGATAAAAAGGATGAAAGCAATATGAAAAAGACAGTGGAAATATCTATTGAAGGTATGTCTTGCGACCATTGCAGACAAACAGCAGAGGCTGCGCTTAACGCAATAGACGGCGTAACCGCCGAGGTAAGTCTGGAAGAAAAACGTGCCGTTGCCGTGCTTGAAAAGGATATTGATGTTTCCGTACTGAAAGAAGCGATAAACGCTGCAGGCTTTAAAGCTTTGTAAGCCGTTATTTGCATTTACAACACAAAGAAAGGAAAATATTGCCGTATACCGCGCCGATATTAAAATTAGCTTATGAATAATATAATCGGTTATTTTCAATTATTGTATAAATCGGAGTTAAACAACGAAGAGATAGGAAAATTCTTCTTTTTCTCATTTTTTAAAGTGCTTTTTCCGTTTGTTTTCTCGTTTGTGCCGATAGATTTTGATTTTCTCGTATTTGTCAGCAACAAATCGGTGACCCTGCTTTTTATGGCGATATTTTTCCTCATTCTTCTTTTTTTGCCCAAAGTAGCTTCTATAATGGAATACATTCTTCACATAACATTTTGGGTGTTATACATCTTATTTGCGCCGACCGCCACAGTGGCAATCGTAGGATTAACTGCATCCATAGTGTTTATACTGTGCAAAACAGTAGCAGCCGTTGTAAGAATTATCACTTACTGGCCTGCTTACGAAAACCCATTTAAAATTCTGTGGCTCAAATAAGCAAAGTAAAACTGTACAAACAATTTTATTTCTATTTAAAGGCAATTTAATTAAAAAAATGTTGACAAACCAACCCTTATAAACTATAATAGGGAAAGCGTTTAAATTGATATATGTGCGTTTCGAGAGGTGCTGTATGTTATTCAACTTAAAAGATGTGTTCGCATCTCACGGTGCAAAAAAGCAATTAAGCTATTCTCTCGATATGTCGGCGATATCTTTTAACGGTGCGCATCCTTTTTTTACGCCCGTAAAGATAGATGCCTTTGCAGAAAACAGAGCAGGACTCATTAAGCTTACGCTTGATGTATCATATGATCACAGCGCATCGTGCGATCGCTGCGGCACTGCCGTTTTAAAGCATTACGACAAGAGCTTTGAACATATTGTTGTAACAGAGCTTACTGGTGACGCTGACGACGAATATATCGAAGCACCCGACCGCGTGGTTGAGCTTGACGCCGTGGCAGAGTCCGATATCATTTTGGACATGCCCTCTAAGTTTTTGTGCAAAGACGATTGCAAAGGGCTTTGCACTGTATGTGGAAAAAACTTAAATAACGGCAATTGCAGCTGCAAAACAGGTCGGACAGATCCTCGGCTCGAGGTTCTTAAACAGCTCTTAAATTAAGGATTATATCCTTGTATGATTATTTTCGCTTAAGGAGGTGCTGATTGTGGCGGTACCAAAGAGAAAACATTCGCAAGCCAGAAGAGACAAAAGACGTTCAAACGTCTGGAAGCTCAATGCCCCTGCTCTTATGACATGCCCCAAGTGCGGTGAGCTTAAGGCTCCCCACAGAGTTTGCAAAAACTGCGGTTTCTATAACGGCAGAGAAGTAATTAAAATGGATGCGTAATTACATTAAGACCTAAAGCAGAGGAAGGAATTTTCTTCCTCTGTTTTTGTTAGAGAATTCAGAATCCATTTACAAATCACACAAACTATGTTTTAAGGCTGCAAATACGCCTTGTTTGGAGCGGGCAATGGTTATTATTAATTCGGTGCAAGAAAACAGCCCTGCCCACAAAGCAGGAATATCAGCTTATGATAAGCTGCTTACAATAAACGGCAACGAAATTGCCGATGTTCTTGATTACAGATTTTATCAAACGGGAATCTTCCTAAAGCTTGAAATAGAGCACAAAAACGGCGAAACAGAGATCATTGAGATAAAAAAGCGCGAATATGACGAAATAGGGCTTGAATTTGAAACGTACCTTATGGACAAGCAGCATTCCTGCAAAAATGACTGCGTTTTTTGCTTTATCGACCAGTTGCCGAAGGGTATGAGAAAATCTCTATATTTTAAAGACGACGACTCTCGCCTTTCATTTTTGTTCGGAAATTACGTTACTCTTACAAACCTCACACAGCACGAAATTGACCGTATCATCAAGATGCACATAAGCCCTATAAATGTTTCTGTTCATACCACTAACCCCGAGCTGAGATGCAAAATGATGAATAACCGTTTTGCAGGGGAAGCTCTTAAAATACTGCGGCAATTTGCAGACGCAGGCATCAAAATAAATTGTCAAATAGTGGCTTGCCCGGGACTTAACGACGGTGACGAACTGCGACGTTCAATAGAAGATTTGGCGCAGCTCTACCCATCGCTTGAATGCATCGCTGTTGTACCCGTGGGACTTACAAAATATCGCGAAGGATTATATCCGCTTAAGCCCTACACAAAAGAAACTGCTTTAGAGACCCTTAATATTATAAATGAGTACGGAAACAGTTTTTTTGAGCGCTATGGCAGCAGACTTGTTTATGCTGCAGACGAGTTTTTTATTAAGGCAGAATTACCTATTCCCGAAACAGATTATTATGAGGACTTTGATCAGCTTGAAAATGGCGTGGGGCTTATATCTCTCATGAACGAAGAATTCGCATCGGCTCTCGAGCAATGCGACTATGTTCTTGAAAAGGAAAGATATATAACGTGTGCCGGAGGTGTTTCTGCGGCTCCTTATATGAAAATGCTCTACGATGCCTGTGAGGCGAAATTTCCTAAGCTTCATATTCAGGCTGTGGCGATTGTAAATGAATTTTTCGGCGATCAAATAAATGTTTCGGGGCTGATAACCGGAGGCGACCTGATAAATCAGTTAAAAGACAAAGATTTGGGTGAAGAACTGCTCATACCTGCCGTTATGCTAAAACGTGATGAGGACATATTTCTCGATGACATAACATTAGAGCAGGCTCAAAAAGCCCTTAATATAAAAATAACACCCGTAGGCAACGACGGCGGAGAACTTCTGAGCGCCATTTTGGGTGAATAACTTATGAAATATACAGCAAAGGAAGGTGACGCGCAGTGTCAAGACCTGTTGTGGCTATTGTAGGCAGACCGAATGTAGGAAAATCCACATTATTTAACAAGCTTGTGGGTCAGCGTGTATCTATTGTTGACGACACGCCGGGGGTTACAAGAGACAGGATATTCGGCGTATGCGAATGGCAAAACAGAAAAATCAGCCTTATAGACACAGGCGGAATAGAACCCCAAAGCAGTGAAATAATACCAAAGCAGATGCGCGAGCAGGCACAGCTTGCGATAGAATCTGCAGATGCGATAATATTTGTTGTTGATGTAAAAACAGGGATCGTATCAAGCGATATGGACGTTGCCGCTATGCTTCAGAAAAGCGGCGTACCTGTTGTTTTGTGCGTTAATAAGTGTGATTCCATCGGCGAGCCGCCCGCAGATTTTTGGGAGTTTTACAACTTGGGTTTAGGCGACCCCATACAAGTTTCATCTGTACACGGACACGGAACAGGCGATTTGCTGGACGCAGTGTTTGCCCATTTACCGAAAGATGACAGCGGCGACGATGAAGATGAGTATATTTCCGTTGCGGTTATAGGCAAACCAAATGCAGGGAAATCCTCTTTGATAAATAAAATATTAGGCGAAAACCGCTGCATAGTTTCAAACATTGCAGGCACTACAAGAGACAGCATAGATTCTTACGCTGAAACGCCCTACGGCAAATATCGATTTACTGACACTGCCGGAATACGCCGAAAGTCAAAAATAACAAATGATATTGAAAAATACAGCATATTACGCGCAAAAATGGCTATTGAAAGAAGCGACGTGTGCGTTATCATGATAGACGCGACCGAAGGCTTCACCGAGCAGGACAGTAAGGTAGCAGGACTTGCTTGCGAAGCGGGCAAGGGATGTATTATCGCCGTTAACAAATGGGATGCGATAGAAAAAGACGGAAAAACGATGCAGGAATTTCGCAAAAAGCTTGAAAATGACTTTTCATTTATGTCGTATGCACCGATAATCTTCATTTCTGCCCTCACAGGTCAGCGAATAGACAAACTGTTTGAGATGATAAACACCGTTGCAAACTACTGCGCAATGAGAATAAAAACAGGTGTTCTAAACGATTTGTTGGCTCAATCCACTGCAAAGGTACAGCCTCCTACCGACAAGGGCAGAAGGCTGAAAATATATTATATGACTCAGGCTTCGGTAAAACCGCCCACGTTTGTATTCTTTGTTAACAACGAGGAATTATTTCATTTCTCTTATCAAAGATATCTCGAAAACCGAATAAGAGACACATTTGGTATGACAGGCGCTCCGATAAGATTTATAATAAGAGAGCGCGGCGAAAAATAAATTCATTATTTGGAGGTACAAGACGCGCAGGGCGCGCCTCATTGAGTTTAAATGAACGAATTATCATTATATATGTCAAACTGCTTATTTATATCCATAATAGCTGCCGTGCTCGGATATTTATCGGGTAGTATAAATTTCTCAATCTTGCTTACACGCACCACCGTTAAGCAGGATATAAGAACACTCGGCAGCGGAAACGCAGGATTTACAAATGTTTTAAGAAGCGTTGGAAAAGCGCAGGCTATCATTACCTTTGTGGGAGATTTCATTAAAGCTGTTATCCCCATATTGGCAACGCAACTGCTTTTTCATTACACGGTAGACAACCCCGAATATACTTCGATAGGAAAATATATTTGCGGATTATTTTGCATAATCGGGCATATGTTTCCTGCATATTTCGGGCTTAAAGGCGGCAAAGGCGTTGTAACAAGTGCGGCAGTGCTGTTTATGACCGATTACAGAGTTTTCCTGTTCTCCGTTGCGGCCTTTGCAATTGTATTCTTAATAAGTAAGATTGTTTCTTTAGGCTCAATTTTTGCTGCATTAGCGTGTTTTATATCTACTATATGTGTCAACTACTACATCACTTACTATCAAGGTTATTCAATGCTGTACGTTATAACCGTTTCGGTAATTGCAACAGTTATTTCGTTCCTGGTTATTTACAGACACAAAAGCAACATAAAACGTCTCATGAAAGGCGAAGAACAAAGAATAACCGTAAAGCAAAACTAATAAAAAGAATAAAAAATAACCCTGTATTTCACATCCGAAAGTCCGGTGAGAAATACAGGGTTTTATTAGTATGTTTATTATTTAAGCAATCTTATTTTACCTATGATAGGAAGCTCTTTTGCTTTGCCTTGTGCTGCATTTACTATTCCCAGTATTGCAAAAACAAGGAACACAATATTAACGAGATTAAGTAATGTGCCTAAAATCATTCCCAAATACCAGCTTATAAGTCCAAATATAAATCCAAGTATCATAGAAACTATGATCCAGCCTATTTCAACGATAGCGAGAACGAGTCCCTGATTTGCGTGATATCTCGCAAACTTCGACTGAGGCGCAGCAAGAATAGGGATAAGTACGAGCCAAGATAAATAAGCAAGAACACCCATAACTTTGTTGTCCTCTATATCTTTAGGGTCAAACTCTGCTGTTGTATCTGCGGTGTTGTTAAATGACGCTACCTTTGCCGCAAAATCGTTGGGGTTTTGGTTTGCATTTTGGTTTGGCTGCGCTGCAGGCTGTTCTACCTTAGCTCCGCAAGATGTGCAGAAGGTTGCGTTATCCTGAAGCTCTGCTCCGCAATTTTTACAAGTGATCATAACAAATTTCTCTCCCTGTGTTATAAAATATTTATTACATCGGCAACTTATAAAAATCGCCGCTGAAAACAATTACTCCTCAACCTTTATCTCCGCACTGAATCCGGGAGTATACGTCGTTTCTCCGCTTTCCCAATCATAGTCAGTTTTCATACCTGTGATCTTAAGAGTGGTTCCGTCAAAATTATAAAGTCTTTCTATTGCACCGTCTGCCTCGTGCTGGGTTACCCAAGAGTCATCTATGGTTTTTCCGAAAATAGAATCATCGGGATACACATTTACTGCCGATTCTTTACTGAGTTCGCCTGTTTCCCAATCCTCATCGTATATATTGGATGCGTGAAGAACTGTGAGGATCTCGCCGTCTTTGCAGGTAACTATTGCACGGTCGCGTGTATCTACAAGCGCGTATTTATCGTTGCCTAAGCCCACATACTCATAGAAATTTACGATTTCATCATTGCGATAGCTCACATAGCTCATAGATATAGTCTGCGGATCAAACTTCATAACCTTTTTGCTTACATATTCTCCGTCACTGTCACTATCTTTATATGTAACGGTATATTGGTTGCCGTCTTGTTCTATTTTAGCATCCTCGTGACCCATATAGCTGTAAGAAAGCTCCAATGTGGATACGGGAGTCCCCGCTGAGAACATTATAGGGTCGGTTGATAAAGTCAAAAAAGGAAGATAAGAAACTATCATATAAGCGGGATCGTTATAATATTCGCCGCCGGCATCCTCCAATTTCTTGTTGTTTACTTCTATAATATCGCCGATCTTTTTTTGAAGCAGATCAATGATATTGTCATAATAATCATATATATCGGCAAGTGATTTTTCACCGCTTTGCGTGTTATCATTTGTTGACACCACTGCTGCCTCGGAAGAAGTGTTGTTTCCCGACTGTCCCGAACCGCCCGAAGCGGGTTTGTTGTCACCACAAGCGGCAAAGCTCATAACAAGTGCCAAAACGGCTAATATTGCAATAATTCTTTTCATTAAACTTATCCTCCAAATATTTTATCCGAACAAACCGCCTAAAAAGCTACGCTTTGGCTGTTCTTTTTTGCGCTTGTCATAATCCCCTATATAAAACGCAACGCACATAACGCCCGGGTCGGTAGAAAAAGCTTCTGTTTGACCGAACGCAAAGCATTTGCCGTCTACCATTTTATAAAGAGATTCATCGGAAGTATAGCCATCGGGTCTTATAAATCCGTTTTGCTTCAAAAGCTGAACATAACTGTTAAGCGCTTCGCTGTTTGTACCGCAGACAGTAAACAGATACATCGGGTTTCCGTCTGAGTCGTGACCGTTGTTCTCTATGTCGTAATTATGCCCGCCAAAGCACCATTTGGGATAATTGTAAAGGACTTCGTCCCATTTTGCCAAAACAGCTTCGTCGGCTTTCTTTTGAGCTTCCTCTTCTGCTATTGCCGCGGGCAGCTTGGCTCCGCAACCTGCGCAGAATTTTGTTCCTACATCATTTTGTCTTCCGCAAGCACTGCAAACAGCGCCCTGTGCCACCGTCATCTCCGGCAGCTTTGCGCCGCAGGAAGGGCAAAACGCATTGTCGGCAGGCGCAGCCTCACCGCATTCGGGACAAATTTTCATATTTTTCGCCGCTTCGTTAGCAAAGTTTCTCGCCCCTGAGCTTAATCCGCCGAAAAGACCGCCCAAGGTATCCATCGCCCGGTTAACTTCGGCTGTATTCACCTGACTTTGCTGAACCTGTGAATTTTCGGAATTATATGCTTGTGTTCCCGAAGACACAGAGTCGTTTATGCTTTTAGCGGCTGAATTCACTGCGTTTGCTGTTGCCTGTTCTATTTTTGGCTCAACAGCTTTTCTCACGCCCTGTTCAACAGCGCCCGACACGGCGTTGCTGATGCCTCTTTTAATTGCTCTGTCTAAAAAGCCCATGGTCGTTCCCTCGCTTTCATAATAAAAACGGCGTAAACAGTTAATATATAGTAAAATAATTACATCACTAACACTTTACTGCCTTACCCTGACAAAGTGAGTTTATCATATCTATCATATTATGTCAATATTTTTTTGGGAATTAGGTTATTTTTAAACAAGTTGCAACATAAGAAAGTCAGAATTTATCACTTTCAAAATGCTTGTAAACCTTGATTATCCCATCTTTTAAATCTGTTATTCCAAGCCCGAGAAAAACATTCTCCTTTGTTTTCACGCGGTATATTTTATTATCTTCCGAAGTATTTTTAAGTAACGTGCGCTCTATATCAAGCGCGCCGCCGTTATAAAATCTTGTTGCCTGCGCCGCGGAAACATTTATTTGCGGATAAGAGTAAAAGATGCTTTCAGTCGGTTTTAACAAAACCTCTAAATCAGTCTTCGACATCTCCTTTATATCGGATATTTTCACAGCCTCGTTTATACTATAACCGCAGGCGCTTGTCCTTCTGAGCCCGGTCATAACGGCTCCGCAGCCCAGGACTTTTCCTATATCGTCAATAAGACTTCGTATATAAGTTCCTTTGGAACATTCAACTTCTATTTGAGCAGTCTGAGCTTCACAGTCAAACTCATTAAGTACAAGCTTTGATATGTATATCTCACGGGCTTCGCGCTCTATCTGCACACCCTTGCGCGCAAGGTCATACAGTCTTACACCGTCAACTTTAATTGCGCTGTACATAGGCGGGATCTGATTCTGCCTGCCCAAAAAGCCTTTAAGCGTATTTGAGAATTCCTCTTTAGTTATATTACTCTTTTTATTTGTTAAAACTTTTCCCGTGATATCGAGCGTATCTGTTGTTATTCCAAGCTGTAAAGAAGCCCTATACGCTTTGTCGGTATTCGGTAAAACCGACTGCGCTTTTGCGGCGCTGCCCAAGAGTATCGGCAAAACGCCTGTCGCCATAGGATCAAGCGTACCTGTGTGACCTATCTTTTTCTCACCCGAAACTTTTCTCACTATCGCAACAACATCAAAAGACGTGTAGTCTTTAGGTTTGTCAATTACTATAACACCATTCATAATTTCACACAAAACGGCTGCCGCACAAATTAATCCACCCTGCAAAAGCAAGGATCAAACCGTGCGTAAGCCGTTTTTCCTTTTAGATCATATTTTGTTCTTTAAGTGCATTGCCTATTGCGTTAAGCAACGCTTTTTCTGCGTTTTCACGCGAGTCCTTAATTGTGCAGCCTGCTGCGGCAGCATGTCCGCCCCCGCCGAAGCCCACCGCTATCTGAGCGGCATTCAAAGCGTTGTCTGTTCTGAGCGAAACCTTGTAAGCTCCGCTGTCAAGCTCGCGTAGTGTAACTGCTGCCGCCACACCCTCTATTTGACGCGGCAGAGATGATATTCCGTCTATGTCGTCCTCAACGGCGCCCGAAGATGCTATCATATCTCTTGTAAGTACCACAGTAGCACACAGTCCGTTATACTCAAATTTCAGGTTATCCAAAACCGCTTTTTCCAGTGCAATTCTTGACCTTGATTTTGTATCGAACATGACTTTGTTTATCAAAGCGTGGTCACAGCCGAGCGCAATCAGCTCGGCGGCGATTTTGTGTGTGCGTGCGGTAACATTGCTGAACTTAAAGCATCCCGTATCTGTGCATACACCCGTATAAAGGCAATCGGCAATGCTTTTGGGGATTTCGTTTATCAGCTCTTTTACTATAAGATACATTATTTCGGCACACGCAGCAGAATCGCCCTCTACATAGCTTTGTTTTGCAAAGCTTGTGTTTCGGGAATGGTGGTCAATGCACAAATCTATCTTATTACCGTAAACCTCGCACAGCGAACCCAAAAGTTTGCTGTCTGCAACGTCTGCGCTTACAATATACTTCGGCTCAAATTGCTGGATTTCAACACTGTTTTTTATGAACAGAAATTTGTTTGGTATTTCGTCGGAACATTCTACTCTCGCACGCTTTCCCATGATCTGCAACGCACCGCACAGCGCATATGCACTGCCTAACGTGTCGCCGTCGGGGAAATGGTGCGACAGTATCAAAATATCGTCATTCTCTTTTAAGAGCCTTGCAACATCGTTAATTGTCATCATGTTGGGGTGTATCATCCTTTATATCAAGTGTATTAATAATTGTGTTGATTTTTGCGCTGTATTCGATAGAATCGGTAGGATAAAATTTAAGCTCCGGTGTGTGGCGCAATTTCAAGTGAGAGGCTATCTCTTTTCGCAAATATCCTGCGGCGCCGTTCAACGCCTTAGCGGCGGATTTTGCAGTATCGAGCCCCTTCATTGCGCTCACATACACCTTACAAAAAGAGTTATCGTTAGATATTTCTATTCTTACAACGCTTATTATGCCGTCCTTTACACGGGGGTCCTTCATTTCGCGCACTGCGGCGGCAATTTCACGCTTAATATCTTCGGCGTTTCGTGAATTTTTGTATCCTGCCAAATTAATCACACCTTTTGATAAGTCATATTTTAGTCTCTGTATTCCTGCATTTCGTATGCTTCTATAATGTCGCCTTCTTTAAGATCGTTAAAGCGCTCCAATCCGATACCGCACTCATAGCCCGCGGCTACCTCTTTAACGGTGTCTTTAAATCTCTGCAAAGAAGCGATCTTGTCATCGGCTATAATAACGCCGTCACGAACTATTCTTACATCGGCATTACGTACGATCTTACCGTTTAATACATAGCTTCCTGCGATAAATCCGATGCTCTTGATCTTGATTACATTACGACACTCCGCCTTGCCCAAAACTACCTCACGGAATTTAGGCGCAAGCATACCCTTCATAGCTGATTCGATTTCTTCTATGCAATCGTAAATAACACGGTATAGGCGCATGTCAACGCCGTCGCGCTCAGCTGTTTCCTCGGCAATTGCGTCCGGGCGTACATTAAAGCCTACAATAATTGCGTTGCTGGCGTTGGCAAGCATAACGTCGGATTCGTTCACGGCACCTACGGCTCCGTGAATAACGCTTACTCTTACCTCTTCGTTAGAGAGCTTCTCCAAAGACTGCTTAACAGCCTCAACACTGCCCTGAACGTCGGCTTTAACTATTATTTTGAGCTCTTTCATCTCACCGAGCTGCATTTGGTCGAACAGATTGTCAAGCGTAACCTTCGTCTGCTTTGCGAATATTTCTTCTTTTATTTTGTCTTTACGCTGCTCAACAAGCTCTCTTGCAAGGCGCTCATCGCTTACAACATTGAATACGTCGCCGCCTGTGGGAACATCGTCAAGACCTGTTATCTCTACGGGTACGGAAGGACCTGCCTTTTCAATTTTTCTGCCCTTGTCGTCCGTCATGGCTCTTACTCTGCCGACTGCAGTACCTGCAACGATAATATCGCCCTTGTTGAGCGTTCCGTTTTGAACAAGAATAGAAGCGATAGGACCTCTGCCCTTATCAAGGCGTGCCTCAATAACAGTACCCTTTGCGGCTCTGTTGGGGTTAGCCTTAAGCTCTTTTACGTCTGCTACAAGGTTTACCATCTCAAGCAAATCGTTAACGCCCTCGCCTGTTTTCGCCGAAACGGGTATGCACGGAACATCTCCGCCCCATTCCTCAGGCACAAGACCGTATTCTACAAGCTGCTGCTTTACACGGTCGGGGTTTGCGGCTGGTTTATCCATTTTATTTATTGCAACTATTACCGATACCTCGGCTGCCTTTGCGTGGTTTATAGCTTCTATTGTCTGGGGCATAATACCGTCGTCCGCGGCAACAACAAGTATTGCTATATCCGTTACCTGTGCGCCTCTTGCACGCATTGTTGTAAACGCCTCGTGTCCGGGGGTATCAAGAAATGTGATATTCTTATCCCCTACCTTAACTCGGTACGCGCCTATGTGCTGTGTTATTCCGCCTGCCTCGGTAGATGTAACATTTGCTTTTCTTATATAGTCGAGCAAAGATGTTTTTCCGTGGTCAACATGACCCATAACAACAACAACGGGGGCTCTTGTTTCCAAATTTTCATCTGTATCTTCGCTATCGTCTATTATACGGTCTTCTATTGTTACAACAACTTCTTTTTCAACCTTTGCGTGGAACTCCATTGCCGCAAGTGAAGCTGTATCAAAGTCTATAACATCATTTACCGTTACCATCATACCGAGCATAAAGAGCTTCTTTACTACCTCTGCGGCAGTTGCCTTCAGCTTGATAGCCAGATCGTGTACAGTTATCTCTTCAGGCAGAACAACAGTAATGGGTTTTGCTTTTCTCTCATTTGCGATTCTGTTTAAGCGCTCTGCTTCAGTTTCTTTTTTGCCGCGCATTTTGTTTTTCTGCTGAGAACGCTGTGTTATTTTCTGCTTGGAGAGCATCTTATCGCTGCGATATTTATCGCCTGCCATATGGTCGTATTTCTCGTTGTATCTCTCAATGTTCACGTTGGAGGATCTTGTGTTTACAACTCTCTTTTCTTTTTTGCGGATAACATTATCCTCCGAGGACTTTTCTGTATCCTGCTTTTTGGCGGCAGGTTTAGTATCATACTTTTTGGCGGCAGGCGCTTTTTCGTCTTCGCCTTTTACGCTCTTTTGTATCTTTTCTTCTTTGCTCTGCTTTTTGCCTGCTTCTGTGCTCTCTTTTGACGTTGACTTTTTCTTTTTGGCTGCTTTTTCCTCAGGTTCGGCTCCTTTTTCCTCCGGCTCAGCCTGTATTGGCTCAGGCTCGGGCTTTTCTTCTTTTAAAGCTGCCAAAGCGTAATATTCGTCAAAGCTTTCTACCGAATTTTTCAGCGTAAAGCATTCAAATATATAGTTAAGTTCTTCTTCGGTAAGTATGGTACTGTTGTTTTTTGTGCCTGAAAAATGCTCCTTGAGCAAGTCGGTAACTTCTTTTTTTGTTACGTTAAAATCTTTAATAAGTTCTCCGAGCTTATATTTCATATGCTACCATTCCCTTCTGTTTTTTTGGAACTGTCGTCTGCGCTTTGCAAATTCAGCTCCTTTATTTTGCGAGCAAAACCCTCGTCCGTTACGCACATGACCGAGGTCAATCTACCGAGCGCCGCAGAGATCTCTTCTTTGCCGCGGCACAGCACCATATGCTCGCATGGGCTTTCGTCTAAAACCCTCATTAAGGCTTTATATGTATTTTTTGATGTATCGCTTGCGGTGATCACGAGCTTTGCTTCGCCTGATTTTATTCTTTCGCAAACCATATCGAATCCTAAAATCAGCCTTCCTGCCCTGCGTGACAATCCTAATATCCCAAGCAGTTTATCATTCACCGCGATCACTCCCGATCATTCAATTCATTTTTCAGCTGAGCACAAATGCTTTGAGCTTCGGCTCCGAGAAAGCGCTTGAATCTTTTCGATTTTTCCGCTTTGCTTATACATTCTTCACTTTTGCAGATGTATACGCCTCTGCCCTGAGCTTTAATACTTTTGTCGAGCATAAAGGTATGTGAAAGATCAACGTTTTTAACGCATACTATTCTGAAAAGCTGTGATTTTCCCTTCATTTCTCCGCAACCCGCACACTGTCTCAGCGGTATATGCTTTTGCATAATTATTGCTCCCTTGCAGGCAAATTATTCCTCGGAACCGACATTTTCGTCTTCGTCGTCCTCGCCGAAAAATCCGCTTTCCGGGCGTATATCTATTTTCCAGCCTGTAAGCCTTGCGGCAAGACGGACATTTTGTCCCTTGTTGCCTATCGCAAGCGAAAGCTGGCTGTCAGGCACTGTTACCTTGCAATTCTTCTCTTCCGTATCACCGAGCTTTACTTCAATTACATTTGCAGGTGCAAGTGCTGCCGCAATAAATTTTGCAGGGTCTTCACTGTACTCTATAATGTCTATTTTCTCGCCGCCGAGTTCATCAACAACGGCGTTAACTCTGCCGCCGCGTGGGCCTATACAGGATCCCACGGAGTCTACATCGGGGTTTTTGCTGTAAACGGCAAGTTTTGTTCTGCTGCCTGCTTCACGGGAAGCAGATTTTATCTCAATTGTGCCGTCGGCTATTTCAGGTACTTCGTTTTCAAACAGCTTTTTAACAAATTCTGCACTTTTACGCGAAATTATTATGCGGGGACCTTTTTCTGTTTCTTTTACCTCGGATATATAGAATTTAATATTGTCGCCCTCACGCACTCTCTCGTTTCCTATCTGCTCCGAATGCGGAAGCACTATGTCTGCCTTGCCGAATCTGAGCGCAAAGTTTCCTGTTTTGGGGTCTATGCGCTCTACCGTTGCGGTAACGATCTCGTGGTTATGCACGAGAAAATCCTGATACATTCTTCCGCGCTCGCCGTCACGTATTCCCTGACGGATTATAGAACGCGCCGTTTGAACGGAAATTCTGCCGAATTCAACAGGGTCAAGCGCAACGCCGACCTTTTCACCAATATCGGTATTTGCGTCTATCTTTCTTGCGTCTGTAAGAGTTATCTCTCTGTCGGGGTCGGTAACTTCTTCAACCACCGTTTTATTAAGTCTTACGTCTACATCACCGTCTTCAAAATTAACTATAACATCGTCGTTGCCGTTATAGGTGTTTTTGCAGGCGATCATAATTGCTTTTTCTATCTGCATTTGCATAAAGTCTTTAGATATTCCCTTTTCCTTCTCCAAAGCCTCAAGCGCTGCATACATTTCCTTAATGTCCATTTTTATAATCAAGTCCTTTCAATAATATTTATGTTATATATCAAAATCGTCCAGTTTTACCCAAACGGTATCTTTTTTGTTTAATATGACCGTGTTGCCGTCTGCATCGGAAAGCTCTATCGTGTCTTTGTCGCAGGCTGAAAGCACACCGTCAAGCTCTCTGCCAATGCCCTCAATTGGTCTGATGAGCTTTACCATAACATCGCTGCCGATATATTTTTCAAAATGCTCTTCACGTGTCAGCTCCCGTTCAAGCCCCGGCGACGAGACCTCTAAGCAATAGCTTTGTTCGATTACGTTATTTTCGTCGAGCAACGGGTCTATCTCACGACTGAATGCTTCGCAGTCTTCAATATTTACACCGCCGTCTTTGTCGATATAAATTCGCAGATACCAAGAAGCGCCTTCTTTTACAAACCTCACGTTCCAAATTTCA